>Ga0228711_1000885_pt1 | contig 40956 bp, 24 predicted proteins | sample MedpolnodulmetaG_2_FD_177996 | JGI IMG/M metagenome (GOLD analysis project Ga0228711, IMG submission 177996) | Root nodule microbial communities from Medicago polymorpha collected in Santa Monica, California, United States - brown nodules | ecosystem: Host-associated > Plants > Roots > Nodule...
CCGATAGTTAATAACGTTATGTATTATTTGTTCAAATAAATTAATATTTATTATGTTTTTTATTTATCATTTATTTTATTTTAATTATATATAAATGTTGTGCCAAAAAAAAACGAAAAAAAAAGAGTCAATCCCGCCATTCAAAACGGTGGGAACGAAAAAAAAATTAAAAAAAAAACGTCCAATCACGTCAGCCTGTGACGGTTGGACACGTGTCGGGCATAGGTTCATTCCCGCCATTTGAAACGGCGGGAATGGGGAAAAAGACAAAAAAAAAAATCAAAAATGAAAGTGGGTCATTTTGGAATTTTTTTTTTCAAAGGGGGTCAGACTTGAAAATATTTTTGGGAATAGGGCCAGAAAAAAAAAATTCTCATTCTTTCCTTATACTTTCATTCCTTTCACTTTCTTTCCTTAAACTTTCTTTTGCAAACCAAACATATCCGTAGTCCTTATAAAATTTTCAACCACTACTTTTGGTCCCTGATTTAAATTTAATTTTAGTATTTTTTTTAATGAAATTATACAAAAATACGTTGAATATTGTAAAAATCCTTCAAAAAAAAATAGATTTTTTAACCAAACATAAATTAAATATGAATTTTTAACCGTAAAAAATATAAAAAAATTCATACTAAATCTATGTTTTGTTAAAAAATTCTAAATTTTTTGGGTGTGATTCTTATATTATTATGAACTTTTCTGCAAAGTTTTATTCAAAAATATGAATTCTACGTACGAGTTTACTTTAAAGGAGGGACAAAAGTGAAGATTGAAAATTGTATAGAGACTAAAAGTTGAAGGAAAATTTTAGAGAGATTAAAACGAAAAGTTAGTATATTTATAGGGACCAAAAACATATTTAACCCTTTTATTAATTATCCAAGACATGTTTGATGGGGTTAAAACAAGTGGACAATAACGTGTTCGGAATACTACAGGATATATTTGTGTTGTTTAAGAAAATACGAGGTCAATGTAATTTTTCCGTTAAAAATAATCAAAGGAAAACGGCCTCATCAGCATCTCCTGTAATTAAAACACGGTAAACCGAGTGTTTTCTTTTTTCTTTCCTGTAATAGGAGGACAATGCATAAAAATATACAAGTCCGGGGTTCAAACCCTGACCACAACCAAAAAAGGAATAATTCAACTCTGAGGAATCTGCAAGGGAATTTGTGATAACGCGTCAAAATCAAATATTTTCTTCAATTATTTCCCATCATCTTATTTATTCTTTTCCAATGGAATGATGACAGCAAAATTAAAAAACAAAATCAATAACCAGAGAGAGAAGGTGACGACGGCACATTCCAATCCAAACTCGCCCATCAAGCCTATCCTCTAGGGTACAATTGGATTCAGACAGCTTAGGCCAATTACAGAATACCTCCTTCAAGTAAATGGATTTTCCTCAACCAACAACCTCCACCGTTTGATCGAAATCACTAATGTTTAGGCCAATTAAAACTGATCCAAGATATTGTTTAATGCATATGGAATGGATCCATCGTGGCATCACAAATCAAACAAAGATCCCACCAATCCCACCGTGGTATCATACTTTTTTTGGTATGAACCTCATGTTGAGAAATCAGACAACAACCCAATTGCGCCACAGTTGTAGAGCACCCCAAAATAGACCCAATTCCGTGTGGACTTTGCATAACATTTTTGACCAATCTTGAAAGAGTAATCTAAATGTTGCTCTCCTTGAAATTAAATTAGTGAACCGTAACCTTCACAGACATGAACCAGAAACCTTTGGCAACATGATCAAACACCATACAAAATGAGAACAATCAAAACAAAATAGCAACAAACAAAGCAAAAATATAAAGGAATCATGATAAATTATTATTGTTGAAACACTAAACTGAAGTGATTTACAAAAAACTCAAGCTAACAAAACAAGCTAAGGTTTTATCAGTTACAATTCAAACAAAGATGATGAAAATGTTACAAGTAAACAACAACCATTTTCTTTCTGGCAGAAGTGTACACAAGTAAAAAGACTCTCACAACACTTAAAAGACATTACTCTACAACCAATTATACTTTGTTCTTTCTTTCTCAATTAGTCTGTTTTCTCAACACCTAATCCATACAACACACCAGAATATTTCTCTGTTTCGCCATTGAAGAATGTTTCACTCAACTTCCTAAATGTACACGCTGTGAGTAAACTATCCGATCCAGCTTGATGGCACACACCAACCCTCTCAACTTCCAACAATTCCGCGAGCTTGTTCAAACCACCATGAAGACTGTTACAGAACTTCATCAGATGCTTGATATCATACACGATCGGGAAATAAATCCCGATCAAATCGAAGAATCCAGCTTGTGTTTCCGGCAAAGCCCTGCACGTCAAAAGTTTCAAAAGATAACCAAAATCATAACCACTGTGAAAAGTAACCCAATGAACATTATCATTCAACACAATCCCGGATGACATCAGAAGTTCCCCAAATCGGTTCACATCAATTCCTTGCTCGCTGTTCTTCTTAAAATCAATTCCGCATTGACGCAAAAGCTCAATCGAATCAGCAGCGAAAATATCTTCGCTAACATTAAACTCGCGAAAATTGAATTGCCAGATGCAAGGACTATCACCGTCACAAGTAGGTAAATTTCCATTCTCATCAGAAAAAGTTAAACCTAACTGAATCAGCTTCAACATATCAACGTTGTCCTTCAAAGTCTGATAGTTAAAATCGTTAATATGCTTAAAATTCCCTACAGGCCGAAGAACAACACCAGGAAATTCTGTATCCATCGCAACATAGTTAAACTTATCAACAATTTCACGAATCAACACAAACTCCTCTTCCAGATTATCGTTCCATACCTCTCTGATTTGAATCGAATCACCTTTCTGTAAATCCTTCGGTAAATCCGTCATTTCACAAGCAACAAATCCAAATCCAAATCAAAACCACTCAGATCTGTAATCAAATCACGCAAAAAAAAACGTTCAGATCTCAGAACCTAAAAAATCTACAGCAACAAAATCAACATGAACTAAATCGAGTAGTAAAAAGTAAAAAACCTGAAGAATCTTTAAATTCAGTGAGTTGAGCTTCGAATCAAACGTATGAGGTGGAAATTGAACTAGATCTGAAACAAAAACAAGTATAGAAGAAGCGTCAAAGAACGAATCAACTAAATTAAATCAAATCGAATTGAAGTGAACTAGGGTTTGAGGTTTGAAGTGAGAAACCCTGAAAAACGAAGAAGTAGTTAATAGAGTGAAGAAAACGGTAGAATCGAACCTTGCAGTGAAGAAAACGAAGGTTGAAGTATCACCGATCTTCGACGAAGATCGATTTTGGGGTCAACGAAGCAAAAGGATTGGGAAATGGAAGAGAGAGAGAGAGAGGAACGAAGGTTGGGGTGCGAGGGGTTGAGTCTGGATTTGTACTCGGTGAGAACGTGGGGTCGTTTTGATTAAAAATGACGTCGTTTACAATTGGGCCTGGGGTGTGATAATTTGGGAGAAATTAGTCACTTTAGTCCCTGAATGAGAGAGGAGTCGTCACTTTAGTCCTTGAATGAAACGAAATTGCAAAACAATCCCTGAATGTAGACTCTGTTAGTCAATTTCAGGGACTAAAGTGACTAACAGAGTCTACATTCAGGGATAAAATTGACTAACGAAGTCTGAATTCAGGGACTAAATTGACTAACAGAGTCTACATTCATGGACTATTTTGTAATTTATCTACATTCAGGACTAAACTGACGACTCATTTCCAATTCAGGGACTAAAGTCACAAATTCCCAATAATTTGGTATGCGACAATAAGATATCAGTCGTTAACATGTGTCCCAAACAATTTATCGCCGACCTTCTTTTTTATTAAATTTAATTATTTATGATATTATTAATTTTTTTTTATTTATTTTAATTTTCAATTATTTTAGGCAAGTTGAATTCTGGATTGAGATGCATGCACTGTGCTTGATTTCATACCACCTACTTCAATTATTTGCCGAAGAATACAATTATATTGAGGCAAGACTTTTTCAAAGGTAGGACTTTTTTTTCTACATCAAAGGTAGGATTTTGTAATAATTCAGGCAAAAATTGATCAAACCTATTTTATTTTTTTTTAAGTTCTTCATGATTGAATTTTGAGTTATTTTTGTTTTGGTAACAGTCATTTTGATTCTTAAATATATAACGAATATTCATAATAGTTTTTCAATGTATCGATATTTTAAAACAGTCGTTAATTATGTATCTTGTTAACCAAAATAGTTTTTGACGTTAAAATAGTTCGTCAATGTTAACATTAACTTTTTTTATATATGGGTTGATATCACAATAATTTCTTATAATTGCTATGATGATAAGTATGTATATTAAAGAACTAATGTGACAATATTAAATAAACATTTTAACATAGGGGTCTATTTTGAATAACATAATGCACAATCAATAACAAATTTGAAATTACGATACACTTAGGAGCTATTGTTTGTGGTTGCTCATTACACATTCAGATACCAATACATACCATTACCCCTTTTTCATTGATATTATCGTGATTACTCATTACACAATTAAGAACGAAAATGACCATTTGACAATTTTAAAATCGAACATATCTTATAGTTTCTTAAATTGTTTGTGTATGCCGTGTATTTGAAAATTTATTTGTTCTTCGTAATATATACTTCTAACCGATCCCCGATAATCTTAACTCGTGACTCTATTCATGTGTGTATTGTTGGAACCTATGCGAAAATTGAGTTAAAAGACTAAACACAAATTCTCATGTTGGGTAGAACTAATGTTGCGTGAATTGAAAAAAGTGGAAGTTCCATGTCTGATGGAACACATATATTAGTAGTGTTTATACACTGGGAAGTGTACCTCTAAGGATAGGTACATAATTACGTGAACGATGTAAGTACAAGAGAAAGATGTATATTTATGCATTTTGTTTGTAGGAAATCTTAAATTAGTTGGAACATGTGTGAAAATTGAGTTAAGAGACTAAACATAAATTTCCACGTTGGGTAAAACTAGTGTCATGTGAATTGAAAAAAATGGAAGTTTCACATGGATGGAACACACACATTAGTAGTGTTTATACACTGGGAGGTGTGCCTCTAAGGGTGGGTACATAATTATGTGAACGTAGTAAGCACCAGAGAAAAATATATATTTATATATTTTATTTGTTGGAAATGTTAAACTGAGTAGTTGATTTAGTCATCATTCATATTAGAGATGTTTTACATGTTAATGGTAATACAACATTGGTGCATGTTTTTGGGGAACAAAATATGTGTGCAGATTTTATGGCTAAGGAAGGATTACATGGAAGGTGCTCTTCTCGCTGGAACTGCCATCCGTCTGGCATGGAATCTCTCATTCTGAGAGATAAGCTTGAAACTTAGTTTTTCCTCTCCCTCTTTTTTCTTTTTTTGCCTCGTTACTCTGTAACCCTACCAAAAAAAAAGTCATTATTGGAAAGTGTTTTTTTAGTCCACAAGTTTTTGCTAAAATATTTTGGAACGCAGTCTATAATATTTCATAACACAGTCTGAAATATTTTGGTATGCAGTGAAGGTGAGAAAAACACAAGAAGGGGGGTTGAATCGTGTTGACTTTTTCTTCGTTTTCTCCTACCGAAGTCACTGATCAGAAGCAGATAGAGTTCAGCTTCTGAAGTGATAATCAAAATCTAAATGTAGCGGATAAAACAGAGAGAGAGAGAAGAAAGACACAAAGCAATTATACAGGTTCCTTCCACAAACCGGAAGTAGTCATGTCCCCCTTGCACTTCCAAGGAGAGTTCACTAGAAATGTAATATCTAATTACAATTGCTCACTGCTACAACTAGCAAGAGACTTCAAATTACTCAAGCACACCTGCAAGAGATTTCCTATGCTCCTGAACTAAATCAAGAGACTTTTTATGCTCAAGCACATAAACAAGAGACTTCTATTCAAACAGAATTACAAAGAAATTTGTTTGAGGTTGAACACTTGATATACAATTAGTTGTGTTCACAATACAAATCAGATATAGACTCTTATGACTCTAGAATTTCTAAGATATGAACTTTGATAAGAAATTCTAAGTGAATTTTTGATGTAGAACAATTTCAACAGAGTTTGACACTTGTAAATTGTTGTATGAGTCTTGTATATGTGTGTGTCTGCATATCCAAACAACAGGTCTTCACTCCTTTGTATAGAGGTGTGAAAGATACGTTGGAAATTGTCAGCACATCAAAAAGAGTCGTTTGAAGCTTGATCAAAATCATCAATGATCTTTTGCCTGATATGGTTACTGTCTTATGAAGGATCAATTTCAAATTCATTCCAAGTCTGGAGGAACACTGGTGCAGGCATAGCTGTTTTTCTTGTCCTGTTGCAGACACAAAACATAGTAGTGAAGATAGTGGTTGTACACTTCGTACAATTGTCCTTTGTCAACTATCTCCAACGAAAAAGCATCCAATGCCTTCAAATCCATTTGAATTAGCCGTTGCTTTGTTCTTTTAGTCTTTTGCAATGCTAGACGAGATTAAATCATATGAACAGCCTTTGAAGCTTTTAATTCTCTAAGCTTTTGATGATCTTCTGATTAAAACTGTTTCTGGTGATCTTGCTTCTGATGAGGTGCTTCTGATGACGTCAACACTTCAGGAGCACTTTATCTTCAGAACCTCTTTTCTTCAGATGCTTCAAGCTTCCTTCTTGTTGATTCCATTGCTCTCATTTGTTCTTCCAAAACCTTGTGCTTTAAAGAGACACTAAATTTTTGTATATGGTCCTGCATACTTGAACAAATATTAGCATATCCAATTTACAATTTTTAATACCTTGTTATCATCAAAACTCAAAGGGTAATGTTAAACACATTTTGTTCCAACATGCAGTCTAATATATTTTGGTGCACAATCTGAAATATATTTTGGTGCATAATATAATATATTTTTGTACTCAATATAATATTTTCTGGTACTCAATTGAGATATTTTTGTACACAATAGTCAATATAATATATTTTGGTACTCAATTGAGATATTTCCGTACTATATCTAATTCTTGGATTGTTTAGTCTTAAAGTAATGTATTACTTGTTCCCAAAGTGTATCACTTATTAGTTGTGAATTTTCTTTATAAATAGATAACTCACGTATCCCTCCAGCTTGTGTTAATGATATATTCTTTTCCTCATCTTCTTTTCTTCGTCCCTTCGTAAATAAGAGTGTTCTTAAGATCATAGTCTCTTCTCAATTTATTGTCCATTCGAAATTAAAAATGATCTTAAGAACACAGTCCCTTCAATTATTTACGTCCCTCTAAAATAAATAATATTTATCTCTTATTTTCCGTGCCTTCATAAATAAGAGTGTTATTATACCATAGTCCATTTTCGGTTTATTGTCCAATCAGAATTAAGAATGGAGTATAGTCCCTTCAATTCTTTACGTCCTTTCAAAATAAATAATATTTTAAGATCATAGTCCAATTTTTTTTTATATTCGATATAATAAGTATGATCTTAAAAATACATCATTCTTCAATTCTTGGAGATGTTATATGTTAGAATGGTGGTGATAACACCGTATTTGAGTGGTTAAATGCCACATTAACACTTGAAGATGTTAAAAGTTAAAATGGCAGTAACACCATGTTTGAATGGTCTTAATACAATAGTAGAGCGGTTATAGTACCATAATTAATCGGTTTCAGTTTTGAAAGAGTGGCATTAATAGCCATATTTAAGGGTGTAATTCTCGAACAGTTTTTACAGTGTAGTAGTTAATCACACAGTTGTAGTTGATCTTGTTTTATTCTGGAGGCGCACGTGGTTGATTGTTTGCGTTGCATAACTTTTGGGCAATGTCACGAAACGTCTTAAAAATAACGACCTGCTCGTGACTTAACCAATGACAGCTTCGGTGGATGAAAATTCTTTTTCAAAATAGGCGTTGAAAATTTAAATACAACAGTTTAAAAACACGTCTTAAAGAGAGCGACTTGGTGACTCAACTAGTGACAACTTAAATTCTTTTTCAAAATAAACTTTGAAAATTCAAATACAACAATTTTAAAATATAAAACGGTCGTGACTCAACTAATGACAACTTAAATTCTTTTCAAAATAAACTTTGAAAATTCAAATACAAAATTTAAAACCAACAATTCGATATCAGAGCAATGACAAATACAACATATATGGTGCCAGAAAATATAATTGATCTATTGATAATTAATTATATAAAGTTACACAATTGAAATCAAGTTTGACTCAAAACTATTGAATACGATATAGTCATAGTAGTACTCACAAAATCACTTTTATCATTTTATACTATTACCCTACAAAAAATATGTAGAATTGATTTATTATAGAATAATGCGTTGTTTGTTGAATCTTCATAAGCCACTACGAGTGCGAGGACAGTGAGGTAGTATCTACCCATAAATCACAAAAGGTTCCAATTAAGTGATTGCATCGATCACCATTCTTGATTTTAATTTCTTCATTTAACATTTTTTGTCACGCTGACTTACGAAATTATTTTTTAGAACTCAATTATCATATCTCGAGGTCATGTTAGTCTATTGTGATAACATAGGCGATATGTATCTATGTGATTCCCTTAAAAAAATGGGTTTTGTTAACAAATGTCCTAAGGGCCTTGTTTAAGGAATCCATAAACATTTTTCAAAAATAATGTATCTATGTGATAATCTCGTTTAACATCAGCGCATTAAATAAATTGAGATAAATATTCATTGTGTGTAAAAAAGTTACTTTGTGGTCAAGCCGTGTGTCACATGTTCCTTCACGATACCAGAGAGTCAATATACAGTATTTGCTAAGAGTCTTCCAGTGCAACTTTTTGATGACTTTTGACATAGTCTATACTTCCCCCGTTTTTTATTATAAACAAATTTTAACTTTTAAATTCACTCAATTAATGATGTATTTGGTCTATATTTCAATGTACCTAAAAGTCAAAATTTGTTTATAATAAAAAAACGGAGGGAGTACATCATTATAAGACTTTGTTAGGTTAAATGAGTTTTTGAACCTATAAACATAATAACATTTTTTTGTTTTGTTTTTAGTCTCTTACTTCTTTTTTTCAAACAACGGTTCTCCAAATGTTTTCTGTTGGCAAATCTCGTTTTCTCTTTTAAAGGTACACAACATTTCATAAGGGACTAAAATAAAATGATATATTTATAAGTACAATAAACTTGTGTTAAAATAAATTTTAGTCTTTATAAATACATCATATTTAGTTTTTGGTCCTTTTATATAGTGTCACGTTTAAGCGAAAGTGCTCTTTAGATTAAATAATGAGTCATGCTAACTTGTGCCTTAGGGTTCGTTTGGTTCAAGAATTTTGGATCGGAGAGGAGGGGAGGGGAGGAGAGATTTTTAATTTGAAGTGTTTGGTTCAATTTTTAGAAGGGAGGGGAGGGGAGCAAATCTCTTTGAAATTTTATTGCATTGCCATAATTATCCTTATATTAATTTCAAATCTCAATATTAACCTTGTGACAACTTTTATTATAATTAGATTATATTATCTTTGTAACAATCTTATTATTACGAGGTTATTATATTTGTAACAATCTTATTATTATTAGGTTATCTTATTCTTGTAAAAAAATATTATTATTTTGTTATATTTTTCTTGTAACAACTTTTATTATTATATTTTCTATCACTTTATTTGTCATGTGTACAAACTACTCATACTACTACTTTGTTGTTGTCAACGGCCTTGTTATTATTATTACTATCTTATTTTAATTCAACTTATTATTACTTGTTGTTCCTTTTTTTTCACAGTTAATTCACCGATTCATGTCTTGTTGTGCAAAATATATGAGCCAGTTTGAGATAAAATAAGCGGCTCAGATGTGTACTTGTCTTTCGTCGTTCTCTGAAATTGTAAAAACAAGTAGTTTCTTTTATTTAATTAAGTTTAAGGGTAAAACGGTAAAATAATCTTAAAATTCCTCCCCCTCCCCTCCCCTCCGTTAAAATCCTTCCCATCCCCTCCCCTCCTAATTCTCGAACCAAACAGACCCTTAAGGGCACAAGTAGGCACAAGTTAAGAATTAAAGAAGAAAATGAAAAATAAATTTTGCGTTGAGAAAATAAACTTTTAAACTTTTTAGATGTTAAATGCACGATTGTCAATATTATGTTTAGTTTTCTTAACATGTGCCCTTAAAGACACAAATTAGTTTTTCCCTTGAATAATTCACTTTAAAATGTTCTTAGTGATGTCTGTTAGTTTTTGTATAATACATATTTCTAGGGGTGTTCAAAACTGAACCAATCTAATAGAAAAATCGCAAACAGAACCAATCAAAACCGAAACCGCAAAACACCGCATTTAGTTCGGATGTATTCGGATCACTTTTTTACTCAACCGCATAGTTTGGTTCGGTTTGCGGTTTTTAATTTACCGACCGAACCAAACCAACCAAACCGCAACTTAAGAAAAACACTAATTAAACATATGTTACCTAAATCAATAATCATTAAAACTCAATGAAAACTTTTATAAAATGACATATTTTTTCCCTTGCTAAATTTCTTCTTTGCTTTTTATTTTAAAAATGCATTTATGTGCTATTTGAACTTTTAGATATTGATAAAGTCTCGGTCTTTTCCATTTCTTATAAATAGAACTCATTTTTTGTCCACGTTTTTAATTTGCTCTATGTTATTGAAAATAATGTTGGATGAAATTTAAAACATTGTTGGAATCATTGCTGAAAATATATTGTGTTTTACCTTTTTAATTGATTTTGATGTTAGAAACAAAAATTGTATTGTATCAAAAAAAAAACCGCATCAACCAATCCAACCCAAACCGCATTGGCTTTGGTTTGGTTCGGATTTTATTTTAAAAGTCAACCGAACCAAACGTACTTTTTTATCTTGTAATTTGGATGACTTTTAACCTTAAAATTGAACCAAACCGCACCACAAACACCCCTACATATTCCTTCCAAAGGCATACGGCTAACGATGATCTTTGAAAATAATACGTATCATAAAAATGTAGGTGGTAAATATATTGGAACGAGCTAGGGTCCAAAATTCCTTAAAGTCTCGTTTTTTAAATGTTTAATTCGATTTGGATTTTGCCATGTAAATTGCGGTTCAAATCATTTTTCCTTTTTTAATTCATGTGTTACATGATTTGAATAATTTATTGTGAAGAGCATGGTTATTTGGATCGAAGTGATTCAAATCAATCAATACAAGAAGCAAAATTTGAATCATTTTGGTCCCAAAACTCTCTGGAATTGAGTCGTTCGAATCAAAATAAGGGTGGTTCAAATAAATCCTCACCAATACCATGCAGATTGGGATCACCGTTCGTATGCATCACATTAGTCTTCATAAAAACCCAGATTCCAGATCTACAGTAATTATTTGAGACATCAAAACCTCGATTCGAATCAATTACATGTATATACTTTCCTCCCTTTCTCAACTGTATATACTTTCCTCCATTCATTTACTCGCTACTAACTCAGTTTTAGAGACACTCTGTATCAAAGCTTTTACTCTCTTTACAAACTCTTGATTAAACATTTTTTCAAGGATCATATTAGGATCTGGTGCTAGATGATTTTGTAACAATTGGTTTCTCTCAAAGACAGTTGTCAGAGTTGTTTTTCATGGCATCAAGGTTGAAGTAAATTAAAATAGGTTTCATAGCATTGGAGATCTCTTGGTAAAGAAGATTCAAGGAGTGTACGAAAGTTTATAGATTTGAAGTTTTTGGAGATCCAATTTTAAGAAGGCCTGAAGATTAATTAGTTTTGAGTTTACATTGCACATGACATAAGGCTTTGGATCAATTGGATCTACAAGCTAAAAAAATCTTTGTAATAGAGTTTGTAATTAATGTTGTTGTAAAGAAAGATCGCAGCGAACTTTCGTGGATTCGTTCACCGGTAGAGGATTGACCACATAGCGAGAAAGACTGAGAAAACCTCAATAAAATCAGTGTCGTTCTCTCCTCCCCAACCCTTCAATTACTTGACGATGTCAATCTAGGTTTAAACTCTTTGTTAGACTGATTGATAAAACTCGTAATCATTTTGTTTTCAAGCAATTATTTACATAATGTGCGTTGATAATTTAATTTATAAAGTTTGCAATAGTCTTTCATAACAATATCAATACCTCGTTTCAATCAAATTGTCTATCCTCGTTACTAACAATAAACTTTTGTATAAAATTAGGTTTGATTTGAGTTTGTTTAAGATTTTTCAATTTAGTTTGTTACTTTAGATTGTTGAGCTAGATTCAATAGGGAACACCCTTGTCAAACCTTGATCTGAGTCTTGTATGAGTCGTGTCACATTGTTAGTTTTTGAATCCTTTGGTTAATCATCGCGAATCCAATAGTCTCAATCGATTAAAAAATGATTTTTAAAAATAACGTTTCCATGCAAAAAATAGTAATTGGGGATCCATCTAACTCCCTATATATTTTTAATGTTACCGTCATATAAGCCTACATTAACTTATTTTAAAAGTTATAACCAAATACGTGTACGGGAAGCATTTAAAGGATCATTGGTTGAATAAATTATTTAAAAACAAACGATAATATATTTATAAGGATTAAACTTTAAAACAGATTTAAAAAGTTACATAAAACTTGCAAATTGTCATAGTAGCTTTCATAGCTCAGTTGGTTAGAGCACCCGTTTAGTAAGCGGGAGGTCTTAAGTTCAACTCTCAATCAAAGCATGTTTGATATTTTTTTGTGTGCATATAGTGTTATACATTTTTTTTATGATAGCCGGGTTCGAACCTTGAACGACATAGTGTTATACATTTTAACGTTGTGCATAATGTTTCACTGTTTCTTTTCTTTCATTTTTTTTTTATACCAAAACCTGCACGAGTACGACGATGACATTACTATCATGTCATCTTAGTGGCAAAATGTTATACATTTTACCTTTTTTTAAAAATAACATATATATTCTTGAAAAAAAAAAAAATTCATAGATAATGATAATACAATTGTATTCTTTCATGTTTTAAAACATCACAACAATTGTATGTTCTAATGGATAATCATTATTTAACAAGGACCTCAACCTGTCAAGGACCTCCACTAAAGGAAAAAAAAAATAGGTATCTATTAGTTTTCGACAACTATAAATAGACTCTATTTCTTCTCGGTTACAAGATCCTCAGAGTGAGCTTCTTCTACTTCGATCGTGCATGGGTATTGCCAAACTTTTCTTTGGCTTAAGGACGTGCCAACCGATTCACATGGAGGAGAGGGCTATGTTGTTTGATAAAGAGTTGTGTGGAGCGGTTGAGGACATTGTGGTTGGTGGATGTCCTTTCTTTAGGGACCTGTAATGGAGGTTAGCTTCTTTACCTATTAGGTTTGAAGGGCTGGGTTTGTACTCAGCAATAGAGACTTTCTCTTACGCTTTTGTGGCTTCTAGGGCACAATCTTGGGTGGTGCAAGATTCTATTTTGAGAGACAATGTGATATGTGTTATCGACTCAGATTTTGATAATGCTTTGGATGATCTCCGTGGTACGATTCCAAATTTTGACGTTAGCAGTTTTACTAGCAAAGACACCATCCCTCGTAAAGCACAACATGTGTTTGGCGAGTGCTCTTTCTAATAAAAGTGTTCAAGATATGGAAGTTAAGTTTGACACGACCACAAGACAGAAGACAATTTTAGGATGTTTGCAAGCTGCACATGCTCAAGATTTTCTTCTAGCTATCTCGATTGATGGGTTAGGTAAACATACGTCACCAATGAAGTATTGTGCTATCCTTAGATATCGCCTTATGATTCCACTATTTCCTATTGATGAGGTGTGCCCTGTTTGTCGTAAGACGTGCCTGGATACTTTTGGGGAGCATGCCGTTCATTGTAAGGAGCTTCCCAGCTTTACGTACATACGTGACTTTGTTAGGGATGTGTTTTTTGGTATATTCAGACGGCGCAGGAGTATCAGCGAAAAAGGAGGCGTCTGTGAACTTCTCGACTGACCTACTAGATAAAAGATCATCACTCAGGCTTGGGGACGTTATGGTGTATTGATGGGTAGGAGGAAAACTTGCATGTGTAGACTTGACTGAGGTTTCACCACTTGTGGGACTAGGTGTCAGGTCTTTTACGGTAGGACATGCAGCCCTGAAAGCTGCGTCAAGCAAAGTGACCAAACATGAGAAAGTTTTTTTTCTGACAATCAACATGCTTTTATACCGTTTGCTTTTGACACTTTCGATTTCCTAGCACTAGAGGTTATTGACCTCTTACATAGAGTTCAAAAGGTCATGCATAGCAATGTCATGTTATGTCCATGAATGTTGTGTTTACGATGATTATTTTGCCATCAAAAAAGACCCAGCGGTGCAACTTGTTGCCCGTTTGCCTTTTATTCAAGTGTAAATAATAGCAATTATTTTAAATACACACATAAATGACACAATACATATGTACATAGTGGGGCCTATTTAAGAATTTCCTGTTGAAGTCCCTACATGCAAGTCTATTAAAGGAGTCCTTATTAGTTTACTACCATTGTCGATACTCAAAGATAATTTAAATGTTATTCGATGGCTGTAGAAATTCGCGCAAAAGAAATTGAACATTTTCACCATCGTTGAGCTTAAAATTAAAATATCCATCAAAACAACGTCCACCAGACCAATCAACAATTTTTAAGTTCAACAATGACCTATTACATAACAATGTTATTTTATAAGGTCAAATTTCAACAGAGAACCAAAAGTACAAGAATTTTACATGTGCAAAAAAAAAAAGAAAAGGTAGTATGTTGAGATGGTTAAACGAGACGTTGTGATCGGGGTCCAAATCATTCGTTTAAGTATGAGTGTTTATTAAACAATTTTTTGATGAGATTAAAAAACTAAAATCGGATCCTAAAAGAATAATCTAAAACCTCGTATTTCATTGACTATTACCAATTTTCGTGAGTTTAACTTAATTGATGAGAATATTACATATTATATATAGACGAGGTTCGAACATATGACACTTCATCAATTTACATTTAAAATGTATGAGAGACACCCATTCTATTCTCGCATCTCTCTCTCACAAATGGAATAAGAGTTTGGCCCCTTCTCCAAGCTTCGAGAGACACCCATTCTATTCTTGCATCTCTCTCTCACAAAACCCCACTCTAAAACGAAAACTAAACTAAAACCCAACGCAACTCAATAAACAACGTTCTCCGATCGTCTTAACCTTCAATGGCAACTAGAAGAACTACGAAACTAACCAAATCAGTTTTCGCCGCCGTAACTGCTTCCAGAACCAGAACCCCTCTCACTCGTTCTCTTTCCGCTCCACTCTTCAATGGAAGCTTCCTTCACCCTTCACAAAACGCGAGAAAACCTCTTTCACGCTCTCAGATTATCGACCCAACCACCAATGTCGCCTCCGCGAAGTTCCTCTCCCACTCTTTCACTCGCAATTTCCATGCCTCTGCCCCTTCTTACCGCTCCGCAGGAGCTTCTCAGGTTTCTCCAGTCCTTTCACTCTTTCCCTAATTTCATTTTTATTATCAATTTCAGAGTGTTGCTTTAATTATATAGGTTAGTTAACTAGTTGATTTTGCTGTTACCGATTAATTTTGAAATTCATACGCAATGTATAAATTCAGTGACAGTGTCCTGTAATTTTGCAAGTTGCATCCTAATTAGACAGTTGAACTCATTAAGAATTCTTGTTCTAATAAAATCCAGCTAATTTATTTTTTAAAGCAGAATAAAATTGACAAATAAGTTTCCCTTAAGCACAAATCAACGAAGGCTTCATAGACATTTGATATGCTGAGGTGTTGGTTCGAATCCGCAGCTCTCCAGGGTCACTAGAACAAAATAAAATGACAAATAAGTTAACAGTGAAGGGTTGAGCATAGAATACGGCATTTTAAGAGCAAATTTCAGTAAAAGTTGATGATATGTTTTTCATTCCGGTTCACTGATGTATATTCTCTATATTTAATTTAATCAGATATCACAGACGGAGTTCACAGAAATGGCTTGGGAAGGTATTATTGGTGCCGTTGATGCTGCACGAGTCAATAAACAACAAATTGTGGAGTCCGAGCATTTAATGAAAGCCCTCTTGGAGCAAAGGGATGGTTTGGCTCGAAGGATATTTACAAAGGCAGGACTGGACAATACGTCAGTTCTACAAGCTACTGATAACTTTATAGCCCAGCAACCTAAGGTTAGTGTGTTACTGTGTTTACTGGCAACCTACTTCAGTTGATACTTTAGAAAATTCTTACCTGCTGTTTTATTTGGCAGGTCACAGGTGACACTTCTGGTCCTGTAATTGGCTCGCATTTTAGCTCAATCTTGGACAACTCTCATAGGCACAAGAAAGAAATGGGTGATGAGTTCGTATCTGTGGAACACCTTTTGCTAGCATTTCACTCAGATAAGAGGTTTGGGCAACAGTTATTTAAGAATCTTCAGCTTAGCGAGAAGACTTTGAAGGATGCTGTACAGGCTATTCGTGGAAGTCAAAGAGTAACCGATCAAAGTATGCATTTACATTTTAAGGTTTCTTATTTTTAGAAGAAAGAGGAAAGGGCATGATTAGTTCTATGTTAAGATAGAGCTGAAAATTTAAAAATTTAAAAATACACTTAAAACCAAATCGAAATAGAAGTATAAAAATGTATTGAGTTTGACAGGATGAAAATAAAAAGAGTCATGTTTGTTTGTGATTCTTTTAAGCTATGGTGTAATTGCAACTAGTAACCTAAGTGCTGAATTATAAACTGGCATCATATTAATATAAAGGAACCTCTTGTTTCAATCAGTTTCTGTGTGACTATAGTGCATATTGACTGCCTTTGTGCTCAATCCTTGATCAGATTTCAGGTTATGAATCAAAACCTGATTTTGATGCTCAAATCTTTAGCTGTCCCCCCTTCTCTTCCATTTAATATGTCTACGTTATTGCTTGAATTATGTAGTTTTCTTGAGAAATTACAATTTGTTCTTACTGGTATCCTTTCTAGTTGCTTTTGTTTGTTAGTCAGTAGTTCTGAGTAACGATTTTTATTATTGTTGTGAAATAATTCTGTACAGATCCTGAGGGGAAATATGAAGCATTGGACAAGTACGGAAACGACCTGACGGAACTTGCTAGGCGTGGCAAGCTTGACCCTGTCATAGGCCGAGATGATGAGATTCGGCGCTGTATCCAGATATTATCAAGAAGAACGAAGAATAATCCGGTTATTATTGGTGAACCTGGTGTGGGGAAAACTGCAATTGCTGAAGGGTCTGTCTAACATAACTTTATACCAATTCTTTCGAATGTGTCATCTAACAGCTAATAACACTTATTCTAGTTGTTACTGTTCTTTGTGCATATTTTTCCTTTATGCATTGTTTTGGTTTTTCACATGCTTAGTAGTATTGAGTTAGGGGCCATATGTAATTTTTATCATGTATGCTTAGAATTCATTTTGTTCGTGTATTTTGGATTCCGAATTTATTTGCCTGTAATGTCCTCTCTCGAATATAGTCTTTCCCAATAACAAGAAGCGTGCCTTGTTTTATCAGAACGTAGTGTTTTTAATTACCATGAGATTTTGTTGTCTGCGCCACTTCTAACATGCGTTTATAACATCTTCAACGGAATTAAGTTAACTGGTCAAAGTCTTGAATCATGGATTCATCCTTAAGCATGTAATATGTCCTAAATTTTCTTACGTACACGTATTTTGTGTAATTGCAATGAGCTTTGGAATACAAATGGAATATATGGATTGCAAACACAGAACATGCTTTTGGAGTAATATTTTTGAATCAAACTGCTTCAAGTTCTAACACAGTTGAGAAAGTGCAACAATTTGAATATACATTGATTGTTTTAGAGTGGCAGTAGCGTATGTTTTCCATGCTGAACTATATGTTACCATTGTTGCATGGTTCATATCCTATCATTTGATTATGCTAAGCTTTTTTTCATTGTTTTGCAGATTAGCACAACGTATAGTGCGTGGAGATGTTCCAGAGCAATTGATGAACAGGAAGGTTAAACTCCTATTTTCTATCTTCACTCAATTATATATCGATAATATAAATTGAGTTACTTCTTTGATGTAGTGCCACGTCTCAGTGCAGGTTGATTGTGTTAATTTTTTTGAAAAGGTCTAATCAAGCTACTTTGTGGTGGTGTCATGTTTTGCAGAAACCCTAAAATTATTTTTTCTTACATTGAAAGTAATAAGGTTTACTTTGTTCCTGTAACTTCAAAGAATGAGCACAGAATCTAGATACTTTATAATTTGTAGACAGTACCCACCATTCCGGCATTCCCTGCCTCCCCACTCACCCCACACACACAAAGATAAAGAAGATATCCTAGATATTTTAAAATACTAAGCATGTTTCTGCTAAACAAGAAAAACTAAGCATGTATCGTACATTGAAAACAGACATTTGAGGTGGAACGAATAATGTTATTTGAGAATGCCTTGGTTGCAAATAGTTGTCCCACAAAAATGTTTATTTTTCCTATTTGAGACTCTAGCAGTTTCATTGACCCTCATCAAGCTTTTTGTTTGGGCTCTTAACAAATTATGAATTTATCATTCACCTTAGAAAATCTTGTTTAGCGTTATACATTGTTTTTTATGTAGGAGTGTGATATAATAATTAAAAGGGCCATGTTGCTGTAAAGCTCTTCCTAATCTTTAACAAGCAGAGTCTAAGGAAGGATTTGACCCACTATGGGTGTCTAAAGTTACAGTTGGCAGCCTTTCTAGGGATTTAATATTTTTGTTTAAATTGATAGGGATTTAATATTTTTGTTTAATTTGGTATTGAACTTTTGCTTTTACACTTGGTGCTTTGTAGTTGATCTCCCTTGATATGGGTTCATTGCTTGCTGGTGCCAAGTTTCGTGGAGATTTTGAAGAAAGGTTGAAAGCTGTCCTGAAGGAAGTTACAGCATCAAATGGGCAAATAATTTTGTTTATTGATGAAATACACACTGTTGTAGGGGCAGGTTGGTGTCTTGTTCTTGTTCTCGTTCTCCAGCTGCACAAGTTATAATCTCCATGTTGAGAATATTGTGCACTTTCATGGTATTAAATCCTCAATAACTTAGTAGTCTAGAGTTGGATCCACTCATGACCTTTTTCTATTTATTTATTTTGGCTGAATCAAGGGGAGACAGACATCAAGGAAACACGTAGACATCCCAACTAGGTTGCCCCCCCCCCACGATTCCCATCCTATGACCTTTTTCTAATTAAATAGATGAGTTTTAGACTTCTAGCACAAGACAGGCAAACTTATGTGTTGTCCATGGGGGATCTTGTGTGACGGCGTGTTAGAGATGTAATATAGAGCATGTGTCTTTAGCTAACAGCTTAAACTTTTCAGATAGTTGGTGTATAATAGGACACCAGTCATCACAACCTACCTCCAGAGCATCCGTCCCTAAATATCAGGAATGTTTAAATCTGTTTTGGTTATAAGCAATTAATGTACATAATTGATCTCTTCTGTCAAACCAACTGACTGAAAAAAGTATTGCAGCAAACAACTGTTCGTACTCTATAATAAATAATAAATATTTTAATTATTTTAACACCAAAAAATTTCTGTTTTAAGTTTGTAGATTTGCCTTTGATGATTAACTGTACCTTCAACAAGACTGGGGTGACTTTCTAATTCATCAATCATTGTCCTCCCTAGTTTTGTTCCAGCTCTTCAATTCAACAAATTAGTAATGTGTTTTTGGTCATTTGGTTCACTAATAGGGGCTACAAGTGGTGCAATGGATGCTGGGAACTTGTTGAAGCCAATGCTTGGAAGAGGCGAACTTCGATGTATAGGAGCAACTACATTGAATGAATATAGAAAATACATCGAGAAGGATCCTGCACTTGAACGTAGATTTCAACAAGTATTTTGCTGTCAACCATCTGTTGAAGATACAATATCTATTCTCCGCGGGTTGCGTGAGCGCTATGAATTACATCACGGAGTCAAAATATCAGATAGTGCACTTGTTTCAGCTGCAGTTCTTGCAGATCGATACATCACGGAACGCTTCCTACCAGACAAAGGTAGGTTTTGGCTCTAGCATTTATATGACAGGATTTGACTCATTATCATAGTTTATTTTGGTGTTAACTTTATTATTTTGGATTTTTAGTCCTACTAAAATAACATAAAATTTTCATAATGAAAAAAATATCTCTCTTCTCTTCCTCCTCTTTCAAGCCTTCCGATCTTTGTGGTTATTATGTTTTAGAAGCTGAAAGTAGTCACTTGTTGCCATCAAGTTGGAAGGTTTATTCTAATACGTAATTAAATTTCTTCCTTTTAGCTATTGATCTTGTCGATGAAGCTGCTGCAAAGCTTAAGATGGAGATCACCTCTAAACCAACAGAATTGGATGAGATAGATAGAGCGGTCTTGAAGCTGGAGATGGAAAAACTCTCTTTGAAAAATGACACCGACAAGGCATCTAAAGAAAGGCTAAGTAAGCTTGAAAGTGATCTGAGTTTACTTAAACAGAAGCAAAAAGAATTGGCAAAACAATGGGACAGTGAAAAAGTTTTGATGACTCGAATAAGATCAGTCAAAGAAGAGGTAATATTTGGTTTTTGTGTTGCCATTAACATAAATCCCCCATCCCATGACCACTCGATAAATTTATGGTTCTGACATGTTTTAAGCATGTTTAGATTGATAGAGTCAACCTAGAGATGGAAGCTGCTGAGCGTGATTATGACCTGAACCGTGCTGCTGAGCTTAAGTATGGAACTTTGATGTCCCTTCAGCGCCAATTGGAAGAAGCTGAAAAAAATCTAGCTGAGTTCCAAAATTCTGGACAATCTTTTCTTCGTGAAGAGGTCACCGACCTTGATATTACAGAGATTGTAAGCAAATGGACTGGTATACCACTATCAAACCTCCAACAGACAGAGAGAGAAAAGTTAGTTTTTCTAGAACAGGTTCTTCATAAAAGGGTGATTGGTCAGGATATTGCTGTAAAATCTGTGGCCGATGCAATTCGCCGTTCGAGGGCTGGATTGTCCGACCCGAACAGGCCAATTGCAAGTTTTATGTTCATGGGCCCAACTGGAGTCGGAAAAACCGAGCTTGGCAAGGCTTTGGCCAGTTACTTGTTTAACACAGAAAATGCTCTTGTTAGAATTGATATGAGTGAGTATATGGAGAAACATGCTGTTTCACGTTTAGTTGGGGCACCACCTGGTTATGTTGGTTATGAAGAAGGTGGACAGCTAACTGAAGTGGTCCGCAGAAGACCCTACTCTGTGGTACTATTTGATGAAATAGAGAAAGCACATCACGACGTCTTTAATATCTTGTTACAATTGTTGGATGATGGACGGATTACTGATTCTCAAGGAAGGACTGTTAGCTTCACAAATTGTGTTGTGATTATGACTTCAAATATTGGCTCCCATCACATACTTGAAACCCTAAGTAGTACACAAGATGACAAAATTGCAGTTTATGATCGGATGAAAAGGCAAGTTATTGAATTGGCTAGGCAAACATTTCGTCCAGAGTTCATGAATCGCATTGACGAGTATATAGTTTTCCAGCCTTTGGATTCCAGTGAGATAAGCAAAATAGTGGAGCTTCAGGTAATGTGCTTATGCTATCTTTGACAACCTCATTCACTTATTTCTTTCCTTTCCTTTGTATCCTTAGGAATTTTCTAGTAATTTTAATTTTAATTAGGACTAAACACAGGTGTTGTTCTAATGGTTCCGTTTGTGTTGTTCTTTTATCGAAGTAGGAAATGTGGAGATAAATAGTTGGTTCTGGTGTTTGTATTTTTATCTTGTAAATGAAAATTTCATTACTCTGATTGCAGAACAGCGCAAACACCAGCAGAACAGCATCTTTGTTTTGTCATTTAAGTAGCTGTATGCGTAGAAACTATTATAGGATCTTGGGAAAAGGATTGAATAAACAGATAGTTTCTTGTGTGTTGTGATGCGGTACAAAATGCTAACAAGTAGTCGCCTATTTTTATATTGATATTCTAGACTATAAAATTCTAATTAAATAAGTAGACAAATAACTTAGAGACAAAATAGAATCTGTTAGATTTGTCATGAAAAATAATAGAATATGTTTCGTTCCTATGATGAGAACCAAGAGAAATGTACCAAAAATGAAGAAATATAGGAAATGAGTGCATCAAGAAAGCAGGAAGAAGAAGAAAGAATCTGACATGCTTGTCAGCTAATTGAAGTTGATTTGCTTGGCAGCTAAAGCAATTTTCCGTAGATGCTTATTTTGGTTGATGCTGACTTAAAATGTTAACTTCTCTTTACTGGATAAAAATGCTTAAAGTGAAACATTGCTCTCTCTTGAAATTCTTCTCTAGAGTTGGGGGCTCACCAATTACCTTTATAAAAAATTCTAATTAAATTATTATTTAGTTGATATAGTGTGTACACTTTTCTGTTTGTGTTTGATTCCTACTAGTTGCCGATGATGCATTGGTTAAATATGTTTGCTTTTCTGCTGCAGATGGAAAGAGTGAAGGGCAGGCTCAAACAGAAGAAAATTGATCTTCATTATACTGAAGAAGCTGTTAAACTTCTTGGTGTATTGGGTTTTGATCCTAACTTTGGGGCAAGACCAGTTAAAAGAGTAATACAACAATTGGTTGAGAATGAAATTGCAATGGGAGTTCTAAGGGGAGATTTTAAAGAAGAGGATTCCATTATTGTTGACGCTGATGATACTCCATCAAGCAAGGGCAAGGAACCCTTAAATAGATTGATTATTAAGAAGCAGGAGAGCCTTGTTGCGGATGCCATGGTTGCCAATGACTAATGTCACATTTCAGCTTCACTCACTTAGATAAAAGCAGAGTTCATGCTATTAGGAATTCATCGATCTGCCCTGATCGACTGCTCAGCTTCTTAGATTATAATCTTGGTCTATTGAAATTTAGGACCTTCTTTTCAATTTTCTTAGGGTGTACTGATCGAACCACTTGATCTACGTTTGGCGTTGGTCTTAATAAAAGGTTTTCGTATATAAAAAAACGGTTAGCTAACGGCTTGTATGTTTTGTTATATTTGGAGGTGCCAAAATTGATTGGAGAAGTGTAGAATTTATTTTAACATGCTTAGATGCTGTTAACTAGAATTGATTTTGTCATTAGAATTGATTATAATTTGAAGTTTGTTTTGTTGCTTTTGACTTCAAATGTAATTTTTTCACTTCAATTCCTTGTTCAACCGACATTTGTAGATATGTAATCAAACATAAACTATTTTTCTACTCATGTTTTACTGAAATTAATTTTTTTAAATCGATTTATTCAAAATTAATTTTTATACTGTATAACTAAACATACAATTTATATATTCCTTTGTGCTATTATATTTACTTTTATAATGTGATTATTATCGTTTGGGGAGCTAACTGTATTATAAGGATAAAAACCAGAAATATTACATATTTTGAAATAAAACCAGAAGTCTTATATTACAATTAGACTAAAATAAAACATAAAAAATAATTAAATATAGAAGTAAAATTATGAAGTAACACCTCAAAGAAACATTTTTTGAAACAAAACCAGAAGTCTTATATTACAATTAGACTAAAATAAAACATAAAAATAATTTAAAGATGAAAGTGTTAGATAGAAGTAAAATTATGAAGTAACACCTCAAAGAAAGATTTTCAGTAGCTCTAACAAGTTCTTTTTTATCACAGACTTCTAAAAAGTGTTAGTCTTATCTATTTCTAAAAAGCCAAATCTACTTTAATTTTAATATAATTAATATGATTTATACATAGATTAACATCTTAAACTTTTGTCCTTAGATTAGTTCAAGTCGTAAGTATTTTTTAATTTTTAATTTTTTTTAAGCTAACATTATGTGGAGTAGAGGGGTCTCATACTCCACCATCCTAATAATCTAATAATGTTAATCGAAAGATAAAAGTAAAAAAAAAATAACATAAATCGAAACCTTTAAGAAACGGCAAAAAAAGAAAGACTAAAAAAGATATAACGAACTAAAAGTAAGAGAGACTGTTATTCCCTAAAAACTAGCGAGACGATCGGTCGGAGGAACCAACCATGAACCCTTTGCTAGCATTAGTTATTTGTTTTGACTTCTTTTTTCTTGAAACCACCAGCTAAATTAATGATCAATCAAATAATCAATCTCTTCGTTTGGAGACATATCTCAAGAATCACTAAGAAATCCATAGTTTGTTGGGATGCAGTAAGAGCACCAATAATTCTTAAAACTTACATATCGTGAATAATATCTGCATTAAAATTTGATAAATTAGGTTCCGTCACCACTATGGACTTGCCAAGTTCTCTCAAAAGTTTGATTTATGTTCATAAATAAAAAAAAATATGGTTGAAAGGAATAAGTGGACATTATGTGTCCATAAATTTTGTGACAAAAATTAGTCATTGGTAAATAATGAAAGCTTCGCACAAATGATCAACACCTCTAGCCAGTGACCACGTTTTTGAGAGGGAGAAAATTCTATACCGTATACTTTTCCTTCACCGACGATTCCGTTTTAATGCTTGATGATAAAGTAGGTAAGCACAGATTCCTAAATTTGAATTGAAATTGATTTGAACGTGTGATTTTGGATTTGTAGTGTCCATGGTGCTCCCAAATCCAGCATCATTTAGAATCAAAGTAAATCAATTGTACATGATACGGCCCGGCCCCACACACAACAACTCGACGGTGCTGATATTCTCCCAAACACCATAGTCCCACTCCCCATTCCCATTTCACGTTTCCCAAACCAAGCAACGACTTTCACCCCATATTTTTCTTTCCAGATCTTTTTTATTCTCTATTTTCGTTTTCAAAAATATATATTTACACACAAATTTGACCATAATAATGGACAACGATAATTAGATGTTCTTTTCCCCTAATTTTTTTTATGTTATTTTATATACAAATGTTATGAATGTAGGTTTTCAAAACTAGTTGAACCGATCAACGTCTAATTTAGATAGTTAGTTATATTCAATTTCGATGAATGATCAATAAATAATACGAGAAAATAACAATTAGAAGTATGCTATAATATCCCCAATGATGTTCTTACCAAGAGATAATAGTTTAAGTGACATACACTACACACGTAAAGATCACTTATTCATTCATTTTTTAATGTAAATGTATAATAAACATTAATTCACTCCAACCCAATAATTCTTAAAAAATTAATAAATGAATCCCACTAATAATTTTACATTAACACATTTCAACAATTTTTTTTAAGGGAACAATTTTTTTTTAAATATGATGAAAGAAATTGAATAAGACATATTTATTATTTATTTTTTCCTAAATATATCTCCAATCAATATTACTATTTTATATTGAAATATGAAAAATTAAATTTAATACACATAAAAACATATGACACTTTGGTAACATAACACACGATATAGATACATTAATTGCACCAACAAATTTAAAAAAAAAATGTGAAAAAGACAAAAGAGGTTTATGTATAAGGACAGATATATTGTCTATGGAAGTTCTAAAATATCTATACTATATTTAATTTTTATACCAATGTTCAACCTAGTACTTCAAAGGCATTTATCAGAAGGTTAATAAATAACTTTAAGACATTCGTAATAAGAAAACTCTATCTCAAAAATTATACATTTATTGCATTAAAACTTTTTTATAGAATAAATTCTTTTTTTGGAATACTAAAAGTAAATATTAAAGACTCTTTCTAGGACACTCTTTAAGGACCATAAGTAACAAGTATTTGTGAAAATGCATGTAATCAATGCCTTGAAAATGGAAATATTTAATTTTTTTAAAAAAATAATTGTTTATTTTAGAATGCCTAAAGAGGGTTCAGAAGCACCAGTTAACCAAACTCAATATTTAATAGCACGACCTTTTGTCCTACTTTTCTAAATATGAAATCTAAATCCATCTATTAAAGGGTACACGTAGACCAAACCATTGAAAAATAAAAAGATTCCAAAACCAAAATTGCACTACTTCTTATTTGGCGCTCCCTCCAAAACTTGCCACACACACTCAAAGTCTTACACACAGTTGACAACTAATCCATCCATCCATCCTCGGGAACCAAAATCCCTAAAAATTTAATTATTTTTCGTTTTCATATTTTTCTCTCCGATGAACTTCTTCTATGCAATGTGCATATAGTTCATCGGAAATGGCTAAGTGTCACCGGAGCAACGTTGATTCAATTGTTCTCGATCATCGCCACCATGCCAAAAACACCACCGCCGGTAACTTCCGCTTCTCCGCCTCATCCTTCCGCCGCATCATTTTCGACGCCTTAAGCTGCGGCGGAACCTCTCGACATCACCACCGCGAAGAAGAAGTTAGCTCTGTCGCTTCGACGGCAACCGTGAAGGAGTTAAGCGGAGAAGTGCGAGAAGAGAAGACTGAGAAGCTATTGGATCTTCTGAACATACAGGTGCATGAAACGAATGCGGAATTAACGGAGATGAAGCATGTGGTGAAGGATTTACGTGGAGATGACTCGACGAAGCGGCGAATTGCGGCGGCGAGAGTAAGATCACTGACGAAAGAAGATTCCGAATCGAGAGGCACACTCGCAATGCTCGGAGCAATTTCTCCACTCGTTGGAATGCTCGATTCAGAAGATCTTCATTCTCAGATTGATTCTCTCTATGCTTTACTCAATCTCGGAATCGCCAACGATGCGTAAGTTTCTCTCTCTGAGAATGTGATTTCAATTTGCAACGATTCATTGTTCTATAATCTTCGTAATTTTCTGTTATGCATGACGAATTTTCCATTTGATCGAATCATGAATATATCATATTCTTCATTTTGTGGTTTATACATTTCTAATTTTATTGTAATTTTTGCTATTTTTTGTTTGATTAGTTACCTCGTGTTTAATCTTTATTTGTTTCTGTGCCTTCTTTTGCAGAAATAAAGCAGCGATTGTTAAAATTGGTGCTGTTCACAAGATGCTGAAGCTGATTGAATCACCTTGTGTTGTTGATTCATCGGTTTCTGAGGCAATTGTTGCGAATTTCCTTGGATTAAGTGCTTTGGATTCTAACAAACCAATAATTGGATCCTCTGGTGCAATACCCTTCCTAGTTAGAACTCTGAAAAATTTAGGTAATAGTAGTTCTCAAGTTAAACAAGATGCTCTTCGGGCTCTTCACAATCTATCGATTAATCAGACAAATATTTCATTTGTTTTGGAAACTGATTTGTTCGCGTTTTTGATAAACTCGATAGAAGATATGGAAGTGAGTGAGAGAGTCCTTTCAATTCTGAGCAATTTGGTGTCGAGTCCTGAGGGTAGAAAAGCTATTAGTGCTGTTAAGGATGCAATCACAGTTTTGGTCGACGTATTGAATTGGACAGATTCACCTGAATGTCAAGAGAAGGCTTCATACATTTTGATGATTATGGCACATAAAGCTTATGCTGATAGGCAAGCCATGATTGAAGCAGGAATTGTATCGTCGTTGCTTGAGCTGACGCTTGTGGGTAGCGCCTTGGCACAGAAAAGGGCATCAAGGATATTACAATGTTTTAGGCTAGATAAAGGGAAGCAGGTTTCTGGAAGAAGTGATGGTGGAAACTTAGGTTTAACTCTCTCTGCGCCTATTTGTGCTTCTTCGTCTTCTTTTGTGAAGACAGATGAAGGAGGTAAAGAGTGTTTAATGGAGGAGGTGAATATGATGAGTGATGAAAAGAAAGCAGTGAAGCAATTAGTTCAGCAGAGCTTGCAGAACAACATGATGAAAATTGTCAAGAGGGCTAACTTGCGTCAAGATTTTGTTCCTTCTGAGCGTTTTGCTTCACTCACTTCAAGTTCAACATCTAAGAGCCTTCCATTTTGACGAATTGCAGTTGATGTAGAGGAGTCGAGTCTATGAACGATGAAGTTAGCCCCAACAGCTTAACTACATTGGTCTTTTGGTGTAGTAAGTTGATGTAATGGTAATTGCTTATTAAAGTCTCAATAGATTATTGTACAAGTAACTCTAGTTTAAGTTTATCTTTAGGTTCTTTTGTTGTTTTGGGTATCTGCCAAGTGCTGATTCAGTTTCTTTGGCATGAGCATGAATCCATCAACCATGAAAAATAATAAACCTATAACAGACTATTGTGTAGTGTAGTAATCATACCTCCATTGCTAAGTTTTAAATCAAAGGTTCATTGACATCTTTGATATTGCGATAAACTGTGGACAGAATTATAGCTGATATAGTTGCAATTGCGATCCTAATGCAGCCTGCGCGATATAAAAAACCTTAATGTCACTGTTGCAATCATGGTGTCAAAATATCTTTTTATTTTAAAACCCTGCTCTATATTAGGTGGTGGTATGGCATGAACAATTGGGAAATCTTAATGTTGCAAAGGGTGTTGGTCATTATCATCTTTCACATAAACAGAACAAGGACTACACATTGCCAATTTCTGTTTGCTGATTCCATGTGTTGAGTTTTAATGAATCTTCAGATTAGCAGAGTAAATCCTTTAATTATGTTAGGTAAGCACTGCATTAATTACCCATTAATATTTATTTAATGCCACATGGTCTAGTTTACTGGATTTAGTTTTCTATTAACAGGTCACAGATCTATATGGTAAATAAATTAGATATGTTTGAATGGAAAGATGAACTGTTAGTGGCAAAAAAGAATCAATTGACAATTGTGTTTTCCTCGTAGTACGTGCGCACAACCACAACATGATGTTCATCGTGGGGTCTACGTATAGCCATATGTAATGTTATCTTCTGGGTGCTAACTTTTAACTTTGTTGACTTTTTGTATAAATATTCTAATTTTAAATCCTAATGTAGGTATAAATATTCTAACTTTAAATCCTAATGTAGAGTTGGGTTACTCTTTCCATCATGGGTCAGGCTTCATTCATTTGCATTTTTTGAATTTAGAGTTATTTAGCTAGAGCTTGAGCCTGATCGTGTCCAAAAGCATACTAGTAGAGCTTGCTATAAGAAAACCTTCATTGATCGATAGTAACAGTATGCTTTTACTCTGTACTATATACACCAAAAAATGATCATACATAACACAGGTATATGTTACTGCACGTTACTATAGTAGAGCTAAAAACAAAATTGTGCTGATGTATTAATTGCTGAGCATATATATACATACGTGGCATTTTGTTGATCTGATCAGTATGGGTATCGTACTATTGCATGGTGGAACCTTCGTTGATAATAATAGTAACTATTGAAAAATACCTTCATTCACTACCCGATGCTATATGTAAGACATGATAATACAGCAATATTGTGGTTAATTCATTAAATGCATAGTATACGATGACAAGTATTGCACTGGATGGTAGCTTGAGATCATAGGAGTGAATGCCATCAAATTCTTGCTACAGGTGCTCTATTTGAGTTGTGAATAATTAATTATAAACTGATTATATACTACAGATAAGAAAAGAAGTGTCTGTGTGATTGAGTAAATATAACATATCATTCATTGCTGCTGTTTTGATACCATGTGTGAATTCATTTCAACCAACTAACGGGGTGGAAAGTGTACTTTTCTTTGGGGGGACCAAATATCTGCATTCAAAGGAATTCAGAAATTGACTTCTTTACTTGCCGAGTGTGTTGGGCATTACTAGTGGTGTTCAATTATTTTGGGTAATTTTTGAATGATTTTCAGTAGGCATCTGTTTTGAGCCAGGATTAATTATGGAACATATGTGCTTCTAAAGTACCAAATACTATTGGGAGAAATATAACCAAATTAAAATCACTACTATTTATATAGCATGAATTTGTTTATACAGTACACACACGCACCCTGCAATTGACCGTTTTATTTTAACTATGAGTTGTTTCATGCTTTGAAGTGGTGTCCCAAATTACTGCTGCAAGCGTGTTAAAACTCACATTCATTAATTTCCCAGCAAATGTGAAACTATGGAATTAATGATGTATACTTTTTCCTACTTCACACCATTGAATTCAACCACCCAGCTTGATAAACTCTGGTCATCTTCATTTTAGGGGAAACTTGCTTAATTGTACTCTGGGAGTGTCATGCCAGATCATTCCTCAATGGTTCTAATCAGACAACTGAGGAAACCAATTTGTTGTGATTATAAGGAAGGTTGTAGTTCAGGAAGTATACTGGTAAAGTAAATTCATGACATTAGATGATATTGCACTGTATAAATTAAATTTTGTACGCATGTTTATTAAACATAAACTATCCACTTTATGTTACAAATGGATGGAGAGGAACCAGAGTTATTATTACTAATCAGAATTTGCCTGAAAGACTTCAAGAAAAGGTACCGTTTCACCCTAAATGTTAGTGTCATATAGATCCAATATCATACAAAGGTTGCCTAATGATAACACACCTGCTACATCGAGACAAGTACGGTCTTCGAAGAGCATAGGGTCACAATATACTCGAGAGGAAAAGATCATACGGAATGCCGAAGTTCTTTCCCTTAAGCAAATTAATGCTCTGCAGCAGGTGTTGGTCTTACTGTTTACAAATCTCAGTTTTTCTTAACATATTAATATCTAACCTAGTTCAACGTGTTATGTGTGATTACACAGGAAACCACACGTGGGAAAAAAGGTTGTCACTTCTAGGACTGGTCGGGACTCGGGCTTATGATGTCTGTGTGGTATGTGTAGCAAAAGGGCTTGCATTCGCATCAGTGATGGCAATTTGAAATGTTTAGTCTGGCCGTGTTAATGATGTTGTGACTCCAAGGTTGTTGCCAACTTCTTATTTCTTATCATTTAACATTAACTAATGGTTTATTCTTAATCATTACTAGACAAGTCATTTGTGTTCTTTGATTCTTAGTGTATCAATTTGTTGGGAATATCTGCATTAGAACTGAAACGAAACATGATTGCTGTATGGACCAATATTGCTTAAATTTATTTTAGTCCATAACCACCATTCCGTGGCATAAGATCTTCCCATGCAACCAAATTGCTAACATGATAAATATGTTACTCGCTTCAAAGTTTTTCTCAGAAAAACTACCGTCATTACAGATTAGCATACTCATTTGGATTCTATTTTTTTCATAACCAGGATGTCATCATCATTGCCAAAAAGAAACACATCCTAATTATATAATTTTGGTGCCATGCAACTAAACAAAAAAAGGAGCATGTGTAGTCAAGAAATGGCGTTAAATTTGATTCATTTATTTACTGTAGATCCATCATCTTTAGTGATAATTGAAAAAACACCCATTACCAAGTTGCACAACAAAAATAACATGCTGCAAGTATTTGTGAGGGATGAAGGGCCTGCAATACTTCATAACAAAGTAAACCTGTGACAAAATATATCTATCATTATATCATCCTAAGAGTGCGCACGTATTCAACAGACTATAATAGAAGGGCCTGCCTGAATCTATTATCAGGACCAATGCTAACCTCTCAATTACATAATCAATGCTAATTGGACAAAATATTGATACTACTCAGCTTGTTTGCTTTCAGTAACAGGAAGGTAGACACCTTCAGCTGCCAACCAGACATTGTCAGCGCGCTTTTCACGAACACCACAAACCTAGTCAAATAAAATAAATGACAATCAATAAGGATAACCCAATACTAACAATTATGCATAAAAAATAAAAATATCAGGATCACTATAAAAATCTATGATATATGCCATCATCGACATCATTATTTGTTGCTAATGAACTCTAAAAACCCAAGCAACTAACATGTATGACAAACAACAAAACAGAAAGCATCCAAAAAATTCCAGTGCATATATAATTTAAATGCAGAAGCGAAAAAATGATGCATAGGTTAAGGGAAAACATTGGTGAAAGACGACAGAAATTTTCAAGGTTCCAGACAAATTCTCACCTCTTGCTGTCCCCCAGCAATCCGACTGTATTTCTTATCGTGACTATGAAGATAGCCTGAAGTGTCAATATGCTGAAGCCGAAACCTCTGATCCTGCTTCCAAGTCTTTCCACTTCCTTCTATTAAAAGCCTAACGAAAATAAAACCAATTTAAGCACCTTTGAGAATATAGAGATCTAATTATTATTGTCCTTGAAAAATCGTGTTACCTCCAATAGTCTCCGGTGTCAGATTCATTTTCTCCACCAAAGCAACTGACCTAATGTCAACTCAAAAATTATAAACCCAGTTATCCAATGGTCAAGATTAGGTCTAAAACAGGTTGTATTTGAATTATAATTTATACTTTTAAGTCCTTAGCTCATTCAAATGCAGAAGAAAATCAAAGAGCACCAAAAAATAATGTGTAGGTTGAGGGAAAAAAACTCCTTTCTATATAAGTTCTTTAATTCAAGAATTTTAGCAATGTCAAATTTCTGTGCATCAGTCTATAGGTGGGAACATGGATATGTGATGAAATAACTTGAAATTACTTATAAGTGGTGGTTAATTGCACAAGTATTATTTTTTTCAAAGTAAAATAACTAAACCTTGTCTGGATGGATACACTCAACTACAAGATAAGTGATAAATCAATTGATGTCATTGAGAATTGAGATAAATAGTATTTATTATTTGATTTTTATACAGAAGCAGCTAAGCGATACATCAGGCTGTTAAAGTGCCATTTTCGATCAGCTCTGCTTCAGCAAAGGATAGGCCTAAGACATGTTTGAAAATATACTGAAATGCTTAACTAGTTGAAAAGAAAACAGAAATCAAAGTGCAGAGAATCCTCTAGCTTACATAGAGCTGAACATTTCCACTGTTTAGGGTAACAAGACAGTGCAATGTAAACACGAGTAAATAGAAGTCAAGGTCTATCACAAAGTAATAGGCTAAGATATAGAGCTAAACATTTCCATTGTTAAGGGTAACAAGACTATGCAATGTAAGTAAATAGAAGTCAAAGTCTGTCACGAAGTAATAGACTAATAGGTCAAGATGAGTTGCTTAATGGTGGCCATACATTCAAAACTCAAAATTCTAGGTTTGTCACAAGGTAATAGGCTAAGATGAGTTGCTTAATGATGATCTGGCCAACCATGGTTGAAACCAACTAAATCATGACACAAAGGTTTGTTGGTTTGGTCCTGTCCGGTTTATAAACATTGGTTCAAATAGCATGCTGCAGGAGTGATTGGTGAATGATAAAAATGGATGAGCTTCCTAAAAGCTAAGGGAAGTTGCATTATATTAAGATGAAAAAGGACCCTGTGTGGATGATATGTAATGCACACATTATATCACACCTTAGTTTGAGCACTTAAAAAAATTAAATAATCCTGGTAAAAGCTAATCAATAGGTGACACAAGAGAAATTGCATTAATGGTGATATACCAAAAGCAGAGTCTTGTCTTTATAATCGCACATCTAATGAAGCAAATATAGCACAATGCAATTTGCAACTTCAACTTATTCAAGTGGGGACAGAGAAGCACCCCCATTAAAAAGGAATCAACTGCGATTTTGCGGTTATATGTAAGGGGAACACCTTAGAATCAGCTTATTGAAGTGAAACATTTACATAAATCAATAACCAACAAATCCTAAAGCATATATAGTAATAAACACTTGCAAAAGGAAAAAAAGAAAACACACCTCGAGATTGCCTGATATTGGGGACGCATGCAAATGGCTGTGCAGCCACTTCCTTGTCCTCATGTGCTGTAATCTAATTATGGTTCCACTTTTAATGGTGTCACCTTGTTTAGCAGAAGTTCCCGGCTCAGGCCTAACAATCTGCAAAATAATAATGCACATATCCAAAGTCAAGAACCAAATTCCAAAGTGCCAATATCAACACAGATCATCCAAAAAAAATAAAAACAGCAAGAGATTATGGTCTGTGTGGAACCAGCTCATAATATGTCCATAAGTTGTTTTCAGCTTATCTTCGTGATCTCTTCAAAATAGTTCTTTTTAACAGCTTATAAAATACTTTTGTAACTCAGTATCCGGCTTAGGACCAATTAATCCGAGAAACCAATAACACAGTCCACTGGTGGGGCCCATTTAAAGCCAGGGCTTACTCCGTATGGATTAGCCCACAAAAATTGCACTACAAGATTGAACCTGAGGCTTTGAGAGAAGTACACTCCAAGATCCCAAACCTTAGCCTTTATTTTATCTTTTGTAATAAAAATAGTTCATAAACATAACAAGTGTCTGTCCTATAAACACTAAAGCTATTTATCCAAACAAAACTTAAATTAAATAGGAAGAACGAGATTAAAATACCCAATAACTGTTGGCATCATCAACACTCGGAAAACCAGTAACCGATTGTTGTCCACTTCCAGAACCATAAGGCACATCATGAGAATGCAACCTGAATTTCGTCTTCTCATGCATCAACTTAATCACCGAGCCATACGTAATCTGAACCTACAAAATTTCAAAAATGAAAGTCAGTAACAAATTCAATTCAACACTAAATTAACAAGATCTCTAACCCTAAACAATGAAACTGGAAAGATGAAAAACCTCGACGCCTTCGGAGGAAGCAGCGGAAGCGGAAGCAGTGGAAGAAGGAGAAACATCAGGATCGAGAGTGAGGAAGAGGAAAATAGCGAGAGCGAAGAAACCGAGAGCCATTATGAAGAGAAATGCGATGAACCAGTTACGTTGCCAAATTGGAAGCTCCGATTCGGAATGGATCGTGGATTCTCTGTATATAATTCGGGTCGACCCGGTTTGTGATTGTTGCGAAGATGAAGAAGAGGGTTTTCTTCGTGATAATCCTCCCTGCTGTGAACCTGAGGAAGCCACGGTAACAGATTAGTGCAGCATCAATGTGGAAGCGATTATGAGAATGAGAGAACTTATTATGGTTTTTGGATTATGGCTTATGGCACAGTTCAAACGCTTCTTGCACGCTAACGTGATGATGATGAGTCAAGTCTATGGTTGAATCACGTTGCGTGACATAATTTCGTCCAATTGATAGTGCACGCGTGGCAATTGGTATTACGTGGTAGCTTTTCATTGGTTATTAGATTTTAGAAAGAAATAAAATACATCACACACGTACCAATTCCCCATATCATACAATTTTATTTTATTTTTTTTTACAAAGATTGAACTAGGCAAAGATGGTTTAATCTGTTATTTGATCCCTAACTAATTTCTTAATTTTATTTTGGTGTCACAATTCATAATAATGTCTTTATCGTCTATTAACTTTACATTTATCAGACAATTTAGTTTCTTTACATTATTTTTAATCTAAAATTTTTGAGATAAATCAATATTGTAGATGGTCCACCATAGACTTTATTGATTTTTTTAATTTGAATCATTCGATCTATTTTTTAAAAAGAGAATTGTTAAATCATTAAGGTTCATTGTATCTTACGGTGAACCAACAATAACTAATTTTTCTACAATTTCTTCCTCTTCTTCATCGTCCCCGTACATCTTAATAAGTTATAAAAAAAAAAACTAAGAAAATCCAAATTATCAAAAATCCAACTTGATTATCCCCCACAATGCACTAATCTGCAAATAACCGACTAAACCATCTAAAATATAGAGCTACAAGACCTATAGAGTTATATAGAGTTACAAGACCCATAGTTATTGCACTCCCCCTTCAATGAGAATCATGTCATGTTGGCATTTTAGTTGTGTTATAGGTTATGTTTAGTTTTTTTTTGTTTTTGTTACAATCTAGTCTTTGAATGTTTTACGGTGGCTATACCTTGTATCGGTCCTTTAAGTTTGATTATTTTATATATTTTTGCAGTATATTGATGTTTTGAGCAATAGAATATTTCCATTGTTGCTTTGTTTTAATCAAACTTGATTACAAAAAATGACTATATGGACGTTTAATGATAAGTTGGTGGGTTCAAATTCACCAGAATTATTCAGTTTTGTTTTAAAACAATTTTTTTTAATTATTTGATTTATAAGGTTGTTCATGAAACGTTTATCTATAAAATTATATTTGAATTCAAAAACAAGAAGGAAAAAAATATGTGCAAGTAATCATGTTTGGTCTCGTAAACATTTATGGACCTATCACCTCAATGTTGAATGAAAGCGTAAGCACTTTATAACTAAGTTGGATGAAAAAACTATAATGTTTGTAGATATTTTATTACTTAGAAGACCAATTCGTTAAAAAAAAAACAAATGACCGGTTTGTTGCAAAATAGAATTAAAGAATGAATGTGTTACAAATAAATAACAAACTTAAAGGACCACAAAAGATACTTGACTTGGCATACTAATGTTCCCCCCTTCTCTCTCTCTAAACTTCCCAACTCTCTAACCTCTCTCTACTTTTCACCGCACCGCCTTATTCCCTTTCAATCTGAACCTTTTTTCTCCAAGATGTAGTGGTGGTTGGTGGTGGTGTGATGGGTGGCTTTGTCCCCCGCACCACCCTTTTCCTCGTTGGGGGTTCTGTTTGTCCAGATCGGTGGCTGTTTCAACTGGTAGTTTTGATGGTGGTGATCGGTCATGGTTGCTCCGATGTCAGCGACTGGAGGTGTGGGCATCTCTTTTCTATTCGATTAATCCTCCTTCAACGCACTTTTGAATCATTCATCGTCATAAGGATCGTGGTGGTTTGTGTTTGCTCTTGTCGATTAGTTTGCGCCGGTGGCTGTGTTGCTGTCCTATCAGATTCAGTTTTAGTTGTGTTTGCTTGGTTTGGTGACAGACTCCCTTTAGGGTCTTTGCGTGTTTGTTTTTCTTTTGCGGGATTGTCATATACGTTTGGATTTTGGTGGTCTCAGTGGTGGTTGCTTGTTTTGGATGGGTCGATGGTGGTGTTTGTAGGTGGCTGGTTTTCATCGTCATCTTCGTATTTTTTGTTGTTTGGGCCTTTGTGAGTTTGGTGTATGTTTTCTTATTTCTCGTACAACAGAGGTTGGGGGTGGTAGCAAATCTGGACTATTTTGCAGTGGTTGAGTTTCATAAACCCGAAAAGGTCTGGTTTGATTAACCTGAAAGGGTCTGGTTGCTGACGTATTGAACTCGTCCCTCAATCTAAGTTCTTACGCGTTGTTTGCTCGAAAGAGCATTTTACGCGTGTTGTTCTTTAGGGGGGTCGTTGGCGCTTGGATTGGTTACCGTGTTGACGGTCAATCCATTCACCATTTTTAAACTCTAGCTAATGCGGATGTCCACTTTCCACGCTTTTTTTGTAATCTGGTTTCGCGCACGTTCGCGGGTTAACTGGGCCGCGTCTGCGATTAGTGTATTTTTTTAGGATAGTTTAGATTTGTTCCACTTGGACTGATCTATCACGATGTATCTCAGTTTGGGTTGTTACTGGGTCAAGTTGGATGCCTCTCAGTCTATGTATTTGTTTCTTTTTATTTTTTTATTTTCTTTTTGGCATAAAAAAAAGTTGCATGCTAAAAAAAATACTTGACTTGTAATTTATTGTATAACTTAACCATTTTATATCGATGAATGGTCAACTTAGTGATAAGAGTTTGACATATAACGAAGCTCGCATGCTATATGAAATAACTATTGATGAAAGATATGAAATAACCATTACATAGTTACGAGAGTCCTCCTTATTATCTATGTTATCTATACTATTAACTATATATATATTATAAAGAAAATAACATGTTTTGACCTTTTTAAACTGACTTTTTTTTTCTGATTTTTACCCTAAATTTTCAATATTGATAGCACATATAACAAATAAACACAAGTAAATTTAAATATTCAAATAAAAGTGCAACAAACACGATATGAGTATATACATGTATAGTTTTTACCCATTAATCCTTTAAAAAATGTAACAAACTAAACGAGCATATTCATACTTACCTTTTCATTATCCCAATTATACTCTGAAACAATTTTTTTTTTTTATAATAAAGACTGTTGTTGGTGTCATTAAAAAATAAGAATTAAATTTTAATTTTTTGTTATATTGTTAGTGTCGTTGAAATAGATAATCATGATTAGTTTGATTTGTTATAATATAAAATCAAAAAGAATATATATATTTTTAATTTTAATTAAAATCAAAATTTTAAAAAAATATCGTTCATGATTTTCAAACCTTAACGTAATAAAAAGAGTGGAAAGATAGACACAATTATAATAATAATAATAACAGTAATAATTCAACCTTCCTCCAATATTTTTTTAAAAAAAAAAAATATACACTGTTTTTTATACATACTCATATATCATCTGTGGCATTGCTAATTTAGTGCTTTATGGATTAGTTCGATTCCATTTTTTTTCAAGAAACCCTTAAAATATTATATTTTAAACATTTTTTGAAGAAAAACTAAGATAAGAATAAAGTGAAACAACATCAAAAACGTTTTTGGGTCCGTTTGGATTAGCTTATTTTAGAGCTTATATAAAACAGCTTATGCAAATAAATAAGTTTTTATGTATTATTTATAAGTTTTTAAGGTATTTTATGAAAAAACCGGTTATGAAGATACAATTTTCGTTAATGAGAGCTTATAAATTAAAATAAAAGCTTATTTATTTACATAAGCTATTTTTCATAAGCTCAAACCAAACGGGGCCTTTGTAGCTCTAGAAATCGCTTTTAAGGTTTGTTTTGGATTTACCGAATTACTACATCATTTTTCTTTTCTTTATCTTGATCCAAACTCTAAATAAAATATTTAAGGTGTTTGTAAAAAAATTAATCAACTATTACAATTTATATGTATTTAGTTAGAATATTCATAATCATTTTTTTGTTGTTAAAATTGTTTTCAGGAACTACAGAGTACGTAGTTAGTGTTAATTTAGTTCTTCCATAGCCTTAGCTAAAAAAAACACGAATAAAAATGATTTTATATTGTTTTATTAAAAAAATTGTACGATTATATTATTTGTAGGCATTTTGACGTTGTCATATCCCAAATTTGGACCAGTTAAAAATGTTTATTCGTATTTTAAAGTTTTATTCGTATTTTAATAACCAGAATCTTTGCTTTATTTTTTTCGCATATTTTTATTCGTGTTGAAGTATTTAAACATTTTATTTATACCGTAGATGGTTAAAATATCTTTTTCGCTTCGTAAGCAGTTAAATTCTTTTTTTGTTTCGTTTTTAGATATTTAAAACCTTTTGTTCGTATTTTAGATTTTTTATTTTGTTCTTTATCAATTAAAAAGTTACGCTTTTGTATTTTTAAAAAAGTCGAGTAATTTCATCGTCTCTGACGAAATTTCGGTAGAGAGGTATTTTAAAATACCTCATTTGGTTACCGAAAGGGACATTTTTATTTATTTGTTTTTAATGTCATTTATTTAAAATTGATTTTCATTTTTATTTTATTTATAAGTAATTTTCGTTTTTTTTATTATATTTATCATTTAATCTTTTTAGTCTTTTGTCCTTGTCCATGTGTCACTGCCTCATTGGCCATTACCTTTCCTCTTGCCCAAGTCTCAGCTGCAGGGGCATTTTGGTCTTTGCCCTGCAGCAGAGAAACCTAGGTATTTAAGCTGTAAATGCACTGTAGCGCGTCAAAAAGGTCAGAGAGGGTCAGAGGAGGTCAAATCAATCATTGCAGCTGCAACCTTTATTGCACAAACACAAAATCCGTTTCTCTCTCTTCTTTTTTCAGATCAAATACAAAGAATAATCAAAAATCTCAAGAACACTCATGTGTTCTTCATAACTAACAAATTCCCAGTTCTCAAAATACAAACCAAATACTCAATTAACATCACATAATCAGTAGCATCATACCATCAAAACAAACCCAAACTCGAATCTGAGCCCAAAACCCTCATCTCGAGCTCAAAACGCGAAGAACAATCGGAACCGCAACAACAACATGAACCAGATCGAACTTAACGGTGATTAGCGAGCAGATCGTGACGGATTCGTGGAAGAGGAAGGAGCAGCAGCTTGTTTGCTTTTAGCAAATCCGAAATCGCGAAGAACAAGAGGTAAGGAGTTTTTTTTTTCTTTTCGTTTTCTTTTTTGTAGATCTAGACTTTGTGAGTGGGTTTTTGCAAAAACTAATTGTGGATCTATGATGAGAAGAAGAAGAGGAATCGGATGATGTGAAAAATTTCGGAAAAAAGTAAAAAAAAACTCCGACGCGGCGGCGCTATGGCCGACCACCGCGTCGGAGTAACACCATTCGTCGTCGCTTCTCCTCCTCCTTCTTCTCTGTTGTGTTTGTTCTAAAGAGAAGGGAGAACTTCTCTCTCTAAGAAAGAGAAGTGTGCGAGGTTTGTGTCTGTTTTTTTTGTGAGAATCTTTATATACTATGTTTTTTTGCACTTAAGTCCATTGTTCCAGCATGCATCTTCAAGGCTAGACCGTCAGATCTACGGCCGATGATGCTTCCTTGAGTCGATCATGTAAGCGCTGCTTTCATCCTTTATTGTGTGCCTTCTATTTTGAACCGTCAGATCTTAGATCTGACGGTCGTTGTGCCTCCTCAGTTTGTTTATTTTGCTTTTGTGTTCCAGTTTTTTTAAACCTCTTGATCTTTAGATCAAACGGCTGTGATGAATTGTTTCATGATTAAACCTGGACCTTCTGATTCATCGGACGGTCCAGATTTAATCTGCCTGAGCCAAACCCATGACCAATATTTTTGAACCGGTTCGACCCATCCAGGGCCCAATATTCCGAACCGACCCGTTTCTCTTGCTTAAGCCCAATATTTTCTACTGTTTTGTTAAATACACCACTGTTTTTTCATTATTACACCATTTTCTCTCAAAAAATTTATTTTCTCTTGGTTTTCTTTCCTTTAAAAATATTTTTGCTTTCTATTAATTGTTTATTTTACTGTTTTTATTTGTTTATATTATTTTGCATTATTTTTGTTTATCATCTCATGCATATTTAATTGTTGTCATTTTTATTTTGTTTTAGTATAATAGGTTTTATTGTAATT
>Ga0228711_1000887_pt1 | contig 40948 bp, 15 predicted proteins | sample MedpolnodulmetaG_2_FD_177996 | JGI IMG/M metagenome (GOLD analysis project Ga0228711, IMG submission 177996) | Root nodule microbial communities from Medicago polymorpha collected in Santa Monica, California, United States - brown nodules | ecosystem: Host-associated > Plants > Roots > Nodule...
AAAAAAAAAAAAAAAAAAAATTGATTTGCGTTTAGAATAGATTATACTTTTTAAGTTAAGATCTCTAACAATTTTTTTAAAAAAAAAATTGTAACATTTAATTCTAAAATTGATTATTACACATATTTTATAGTTTAACTCAATTTTACTTATATTCAAACATCCCATTTTATCTCCAACTCAATTTTAGTCAAAATCAAGTTTATAGAATCAATTCTCTCAAGTGAATTCTTGTCGCCCTGAATTAAATATACAGTTGATGAAAATTACATGATTAAAAAGGGACGTGGAGACATCCTGTTATACCAGTAACATACGTAATGTCAATGCAGCTTAAAATGAATAGTATATATATGTTCTCTATCATCAAATATGCATTTCCAAACTGTCCCTTTTTTACGTTTCCTCATATTATTTGATAAACTCAAAACAGCTTGATGCACATGACAACAAGAATGTTGTGAACAAATGTACGCAACACAACAAGTGGAGCTAAAAGCACAACTTGTGCAACAAATTAGATATATACACATGATCAAACTTTCTCATCAATCGTTGTGTTTTTGTGTGTGATTATTTATCTATTATCTATTTACTTTAGAGCTGAATTTGTTGGTTTAGGATGTTGCAATCTCAATGTTTTTCAACTACATTTGAGTTTTAATGTAATTTAAATACATGGCAACAACAATTTAAAATCATAATAAGATGGAATAAATAGTGTTACATTATAATAATATCAGATTTACAATGTATTTATTTGAAACAATCAAAGAATTGATTGAATTAATGGTTAAAAATTAAAATATTTAATATGCTTGAGCTAACAAATTAAAGTGTCGTAACTAAAGGGTTTGAACTAGCTAACTAGTTAATTGGTTTTGAGTTATATCATCACTAAACTTCACAATTGGTAAGTATGTTAAGAAGCAAAACCCTTGTATGGATCAAACGTCTAAACATACACTCCAACTCAACTTCAAGATCTTCAATTGCTATTTGAACCCCCGCTAACCTTTTCTTTGCACTTTGAAGCATCATGGCATCAAAGATATCATCATCATCACAATTTTGCAAAAACTTTGATGCAAAAGACCTTTTCCCACCATGTTTTGAATCCAACCATGGTGCTGAAATCAATGACAACAATGATTCCACAATCGAAATACTTGTCATCCTTACTTCTCTTAACACATCAACAACTAATTTGAGTTTTTGTTCCTTCATCGGGGGGTGCAAAGTTACTATATTACTTTTCACACCCCTCAACCATTTCAAACACTTCAAAGTCTCTTTCTTTAACTTTTTTCTATAACAATTGTGAGAAGTGATTTTCTCCTCAATTCCTGGCTCACCAATGCTTGCTCTACGCAATGTAAATTGAAGTTCTTGAAGATGTTCTTTTACAAACAAAAGAACATCTTTGGACATACCACACACTTCTAATATCCTTAGAGACGACTCGGATACATCGTTAACCCATTTTTCTTCTTTTTCGTTGACAAATGCTTGTTGTACAATTGATGAATGAAGAAGATCATTTGCTGAATTTTGCATGTCTTTAATAGCATCAAAATCAAGTGGAGCCATTCTTGAATGTGAAGTTGTTTGCACCTTGTAAATTTTTTAGACTTGTATATAGAGGGCTTGAAAAGTGATAATTATGGTGTAGGTTTGTAGGGTGGTTCAATGGGTTTATATAGTAACAAATAAATTAATTAAGGCTAATAATTTGTCTATACTAAGTAGATCTAAGATTCAGATGAGGAAGCAAGAATGAAGTATCCTTTTGGTGGTACGGAAATAGAATATTTGTAACAGCTAAGGTACATGTTTTGTCTAAAGGAAAGTTCCCATTGGATATGTTAGTGGTTTAGGATATTGTTGTTGAATATTAGAACAATATGATTAAGAATATGCATGCATGAGAGGGCATGCACGAGTGCATGACAACCTGTGTTATAGTTAATTGGTAAGTGACAAAATGTTGTTCAAAACAAATGGGTGAGAAACCAACAAATTGTTTAAGGAACATTAAAATATAATATGTTTATTATTAATTAAAAGATTATGCTATATATATATATATATATATATATATATAATATGATACAGGATATTAGATAATTAATTAAAAGGTTGTGATATAAGTATAATATAAGCATGGATCAGTGACAACTGTGTTGTGTGTTTGTTGTTTAGTAAATTTATGACATATGATCTGGATGCTATATCATCCACCGTTTCATTAGATTTTTCCTAGAAATTTCCCCTGCTTTTAGAGAGGATAAAAGTTGTCGATTTCATATTTGACTTTATAGTTCATTCATGCATTGCAATGAAAACAAATTTGGTTATTTGAAATGTGCAAGTCCAATATATTTTGACGATTTAATATCACACACATAAAATAAAACATCTTTTTTGAGAGGATAAAACATTTAAAATCGTGATGTTAGATTTGAAAAACTTAATAAATTGAATGATATTTTTCAGTTTAAGAGATTAAATTCTATTATTTCGCAAATTTAAGGGATTAGTTTTGTATCGAGTATTACCGGAAACTGAGATCTTAAGGGTGTGTATGCAAGTTGTTGGTTTTTAGAGGGTTTTGTAGGGGAGAGTTTTGGAGGTTTATGTCTATATTTTGATAAATATTTCATATTTGTAAATAATAAAATAACAATATGATACATGAGCATATAATATCACTTTGTTCTTTTAATTTTTGAAAAATATGTATCAAAATATAGTTGCCCTTTAAAAACCAACTCGCAAGCACACCTTAAATGTAATGACTAAAAAAGAAGAAATATGAAGCATTTTTAAGGAATATAAAAGTGTATTATGTTTAGATTTTATGGTTGGACAATGAATCAACCCATGTCTATGGTTTAACATTTGTGGTTAAGGTTGATTTGTTTTAGTTGGTCAACTAATGATTCTTCTATGGTAAGGATTCTCTTTATCTTTTAAAAACAATGAAGATTTCGTTACTAATGATTTGACTTTATAAAGTTTTAATATTACAAAATACATGTCACCGTTTTTAAATTTAAAACTATTTATAGAGTAATTCTTGTGGTAGCACAATAATTTGGACACATCTTTTGATCACAAACACAAAAAAGAACAAAAATAGGAAAAACAATATTGAATCCTATATATTTTTTAAAATAATTATATGATGTGTATTTCTTTTTGTGTGACCAAATAAAGTGTAAAAACATTTGTATAACTTAAGAATTAGAGTCTTTATATACCAAGAACTTTAGTAATTGAACTCCCGATTTCTTGAGAAATGGAGCGGGTTCCTACTTCCTACTCTTAGTGCTAGAGACTAACTCTGATTTGATCAATTATGTTTAGGTTGAAACAATATGTCTATGTTTAGGTTGACTATAAAGATCGATAGAATGTCTTAAATTATCTTATACTAGTTAAATGAGTTTGAATCTCACTATTAAAAGCTAACTCGAATGATGAAGATGTCTAAACACAGAACGAGTGGTGCATGAAATCCAAAACTTTGTTTTTTGAGGTAGCTTTGGCTGTGTTTTTCCTTGACAGTCCGGGTATCAGCTGCTGCAGTCCGGTTATGGTGGCGTTTCTGACTTCTGGCTGTGTTTTGGTCGGCTGCGTTGAAGCTCCTCCAGTTCTCAGCTGCTGGTGTGAGCTGTCTGTGCGGCAGGATTGGGGTTTTTTGATTTCTAGGCCTGGCAGTTTTTTTGGCTCGGCAGTCCTTTAGTCTGTTGGGGACTTTTTCCTTTCTGGTGTTTTGGAATAGGATTGAAGGAGGTTTTTTATTGAGTTTGTTTGGTTGTGAGGTGTCCGCCTTATTAAGGGCCTTCTTTGTACCTTTTTTCCTCTTATGCGGATTAAGTGCGTCTTGCGCTAGCCTAGCTTAATAAATTTTTGCTGTTTCAAAAAAAATATAATGATGTAGCTGCATGTTGATATGATGGATAGATTGAATTTTGGTTCATGAGTTTTTGAAAGAAAAAACAAACCCCTCTATGTTCCTTGGATGATTGCTGGCTGTGTTCCGATTTTTCTTTAATTTACGATTTTGTGTAGTATTTCTGTTCTTTTCTTTTTAACTCATTGAAATTTTAATACGAGAGATTACGACACTTTATCTCCCTCCATTGAATATTTTGGAGGGAGATATAGAGTCCTAATCTCATGAGTCTTAGTAGTACTGATTACTAGATTGCTACTCGTGATAAAGAAATCTGTGGTGGACACAAACCAATTTTACAAGAAAACACTTAGAATCAAAACTATATTGGGATATAAACAAGAGCTATGTTGCACATTGACGCTTCATATTCAAGGTGTGTGTGGGGGTGTTTAACACCTGTATGTGTCTAACACCAATACAATATCAAATTGTTTTTGCATTCAATCACTTATATTTTCTTAAACTATTAGTATTTATGTGCTAATATCAATTGTCGTAAATCTGATGTCTACGTCAGTATTTCATCGATAGCATATACATTGCATACATATACACTGATTAGTTCTTTTGACTGATATCATGTCCACAAATAACTATACAGTGTTATAAAAATTCTGTTACAGCAGAAAAGTACCAAGTTCACACTCATATTTATAACAGGGTTTGATTTTTCATTTTATTCACGAGTAAGGGCATGCTTGAGCCTGTGACAATCAACAAAGTAAGCAAAACCATAAGCCATGTTTTTCAATGTAGCCTCATGAAGATCCAAATCAGAGGTAGCAGTTGCATCAGTGGAGAAGAACACTCTGAAGCCTCTAATAAAGGCCTCGCGCGCCGTTGTCTCACAACACAAGTTAGTCATCACACCCGTCACTATAACCTCGTCCACACCCATCTCTTTCAGTTTCTCTTCCAAACCTGTGTTCCTAAATGCGCTGTAAGTACTCTTCTCTACCACCATGTCCTCACCTAACATACACCATATAGAAATGATTTTCAAACATTCAAATTTATTTTGATTTCAAATACGGTCTCCTTTAATTTGTGTATAACTTTGAAAAATGTTTTAAGTCACAGACAATAAAGAATAAGATGAAGACAATGATTGAAAAGATATGAATTACATTGAAATTCAATATGAAAATCCGTTACTTTACCTTATTAGTCCACTTTTGGAAGGATATTTTAAAATTGTGGGTGTGGCACAACGAAATGGTGGTTTCTCATTAGATGCCGTGTAAAATTGGTTTGAACATTAACAAAATACAACGCACACAGGATACAAATTTTCTTATCTGTAAGAGTCGTCAACAAGACTTTTTGACTCGCCAAGCAACTAAAACCTAGACTAATTAACAATGTTTACGGAAAATAGATCACCCACCAAATCACACGTTACTCAAGCTTGATAATTGAAATAAGTACAATATCGGGCTCATCGAGCCTGATAATTGAAATGAGTACAATCTAAATCTCTTAAAGATGTTACTCATTGAGCACGAAAAAAATACTAGATGTAGTGAAATTTGTAAGGTTGAATTTTAACTCACAGTTGCGGTCCAACGCGGTCATGAGCTCAGCCTCTACCGAGCCATCCATGACGAGGTCTCCAAACCACCACTCCTCAAGCATACCATGGTCAGAAGGAGACTTGTGGCAGTGGCGCGTGAATATGACGGGGATGGAAGCACGTCTACAGAGGGTGATAGTGGTGTTGAGGTTGGCAAGAATCGGGGCAGCCATGGAAGAGAAGTAATTCTGCATGTCAATGACCAACAGTGCACATGTTTGCGGATTTGGGTTTCTTTTCCTTACCTCGTACTTCTCATATGATGATAAACTCGATTTTTTAACAGAACTAGACATTGATTTTCAGTGTATTTGCGATTCTAAAAAAAATCAAAGGAAGAAATAGCTATCACCAATTGATAAGGACATGACTCATGAGGTGTCTCTTGATAACAAGAATGAAGCCCCACATTCTGATGTTGACATCTTTCTAGAGGATGCAGTTTTAGAAATAGCCATCACCAATTATTATTCAACCATAGCGTAGGTGGCAAATTTTTAGAGGATGTAGTTTCTCTTTTGCTGAAGGAAACATTTTTCTACACAATAGAATTTCACCATGCCAGTGAAAAATTCTAACCATTTCAACAAGGCTCACCTAAAGTTAGATATGGGATAATAGTTACCATAATGTTACTTTGTTATAACACATTGCTAACAACAAAACTAAAAACTCAATTCTTATGTCAATCGAGTGTTTTATAATTAGATTTTATAATGTTTAGTAACGATACGTTGATAAACTATACATATAGCATATAAATTATTTCTCTGAGTGATAGCATGTCCACTGATAAAAATGTATAGAGTCTTATAAAAAATTTAATTTATTAGAGCAGTACTAAGTTCACACTCGGTTTAATTTTTCATTTTAGACTTAATAGCAGTTTTGGCCCCCATTTTGTAGTTTTGGCTCTCAGATCAATTTTGACCAAGTCAAAGCTGACGTGAATGCCACATGTGTAATTTTTTTTATTTTTAAATTTTTTTTTATTTGTTTAATTATTAAAAAAAATTTAAATAAATAAATACACATGTGGCGTCCACTTGTGCATTGACTTGGTCAAAATTGAAAAAATGAATGGAAAAATGAAATTATAAGTAATTTTACAAAATTATCATTCATTAACGGCATATAGGAGAGAGAAATTTAAAGAATTGAAAGAAGATAGAATATTTTATTTTATTTTTGTAGATAGATGAAATGACAAAGTCATAATAAACTCATACACTACACACAAGTGGAGGTACCTGGGTTCGAACCCCGATCATGATATCCAGCCTAACAATTTCGGCATTTTGCCAGTTGAACTAGGACTTGTGGATCAAAGAAGATAGAATATTAAATAGTAAAGATTATAATAGAAAAAATATTATTAATATTTCATTGCTACTATAAATCGAATTATAATTTCTTCAAACCGACTTATAAGTTGGGATGAAGAGAATATATACAAGTGCTTTTTATTTTGAGTGAGAGTAACACAAACTAGAATTTATCAAAAGAGGGGATCCATAGGGAATGAAGGTCCATGTATTTCACCATCAGGATGGAAAAACAATAGTTGATGGAGTCTAATATTCTTCAGATTGAATACAATTTAAAGGTGTTTCATGTATCTATTAATTTTCTCTTTGCAGCTACATCTCTTAGCTTACTAAGATTTGGTTGAGGTAGTAATTCTACTCAACTTTTGTCATGCTTTTGTTACCACTTGCCAATATAACCAATTGAAAACTGATCTTATCAATTGAATTGCTGCCACTCTTAATTTTCTTTGGAGGTCTTCTGTTGTTTAAAAATAGATGTTATTTTGTTAATTTATAATGAAATAATGAGGAATACAACTTTGAAGATTAAAAGCTCGTTTGAATTAGCGCTTATTTGAACTTATTTCCTCACATGAACATTTGCGAATTTTTTGAGAAAATGAATTTATTGAAACAATTTATGACATGACATGTTTATAAGTTGCTTTCAACATGTTTATAAGTTGCTTTCAACATTTCCATAAGTTCTATAGAATAGCTTATGAAAACTATTTGCAGCTTTCATGAAAATTGTATGATTCGTATATCTTTTGTTATAGAAATAACTTATATATAAGCACTTATATTGTACGCATTTATACTATAAGAGTTTAATCAATATGCTTAGCCAAACAAACATAAAAGGACGGTCCAATGTGTAAGTGTTTTGAGGTGTTATGCACTTTGCTCTAATTCAACCGATGTAACATTACTTCAAACAAACATAAGGACGGTCCAATGTGTAAGTGTTTTAAGGTGTCATGCGCTTTGAGATTGATGCATTCAACACATTAAAACTTAAAAAGCAATTTTTTTTTACAATAAGATTTACCAATTATTTCTATTTTAGAATCATTAAAAAATGTTCTAAGAATACTTGTTAGCAAGTAGTCTATAGATACTTGTTAGCAAGACCCATAAAAACAAGGTTTTGCAACTTGAGAGTTTACCTCAACTCGTTTTGCCTAGGTAAACTCGACTCGAGAACTCGTCCGAGTTTACCTAAAATTAAAATTATATAAAATTTATTATATGCATGACATATATAAGTTAATATAATATTGTAAATAGGTCAATAGTGCAAAATATGACTTAATTACAACAACAAATTATACCAAATTACCATAATAAAACGTTATGCTCAACTTATCATCAAAATACAAAAATTAACCTACAAAATTATAAGTTTCATAAGTCTCTAAGTTTAAGTCATCCATAAAAGCATCCAAAAAAGCAAGTTTCACAAGTTCCTAAAGTTGTTAATAAAAATAACTAAAATCTAGTTAATTTCTTCAAATGGTCAACAAACACCACCACCGCAACCCTAACCAGCGTCGCAATCACCAGCGTCGAAATCTGAATTTCCACCGTCGGAATCTGAATTTCCACCGTCGGAACCGCAACCCTAATTGGTATGTGCTCCCATGTTCATGGTTTGATAACTCAGAGAAGAAAGAAAAATAAACGTTTCATTTCAGGAACATGTTATTGTAAAGGTAACTATTCAATAAATGTTTCGGTCTTTGGGCTTGAGAAAAAGAATTGGGTTTTGAAATAAATAAACCAAAAAAAGGGGCCAATTTTTTTTATATATATTTTTTTATAGATATAAACTCGTAAAACTTGATCAAACTCATCAAACCTTCCAATTTTACTAGAAATCAAATTTACTACCTAAACTTGGAGTATTAACACTCAATTTATGGAACATTGCATAAAAGATAATTAAGAGTAATGTTGTTAACATTTTTCATACACATATATACATATAACCAGAAACTAACATTTCTCTTTTATTATTTATGTTTTAGAAAGTGATCATCACTTTTATCCGATGTGAACCCAAATCCATTAATACACATTAAAATAAAATGTACAAGTGGAATTGGTAACATAGAATAGTAGTAACGTCCACTGCACTTTGTGATTTACACTTCATTACACTGTATATTTATAACCACTTTGCCTCTCCTCTGCATGCCAAAATTAACGATGTGGGACTTCCTTCAACTATTTGTTTTAAAAATCAACTTTTTGCCTAAAACTCAATCATAATATAAGACACAGAATATGGGGCTTCTCTTTTGTAATCAAGAGACACCGCAAATACACAAAAAATCTATGTCTACTTCTGATAAAAAAATCGAGTTCATCATCATATTAAAATTGTTAATAATTGGTGAGAACTATTTGTTCCTTCCATTCTCAATAACCACAAAAAATCAATGTCTTTGGTCATCGTCATAGTATGAGAAGTACAAAGTAAGGATAAGAATCCCAAATCCTCAAACATGTGCACTGTTCGTCATCGATATGCAGAATTACTTCTCTTCACAACAAGTAGTATGAATCATGAAGTAACGTATAGATAGATCTATATTACAATCAAAGTTTTAAAAAACATAACAACAAGTCTCGGCAGTTGTCGTTAAAACTGCATTATAAGAGTTGTGCCATTCCGTATGACAGTAATTTAATTTAACATAATAGTAACAGATCAATTTTTCTAAATCTTCAATATTTGTACCAAATAGAGAAAACATTCATATGTAAAAACTTTTTAACAGAGTCATCCAAGCAAAGATCATTATACAAATGTTCATAACAAAAACAATATGGTAAGAACTAATTAGAAGATTGTGTAGAGTCTAGTTGGATGGATCAATTTTGAGGGAAACTTCTTCGCATAATTGATTGCATATTTGGTTGGGTTTATTGCTTGGTATGAGAAAATATGGTGCATGAGCATGCAAAATTTCTCAAAATTTTAACTGTAATAGTTGAATGCCCCACCTCTTATGCTTTTATTATATATTTATTTTTAACATGCAAATGTTACTATTTATTTTCGAGCTATTTATTCTTCCTAAATTCCATTCTCCACAACCACAATTCTATTGATCATAGAAATCAATTAATAATTGGTGAGAGCTACATAAAAATCATGTGAACTGTTGATCATCGATATGCAAAACTACTTCTATTCCATGGCATCCCCGATTCTTGCCAACATCAACACCAACATCATCGTCTGTAGATGCACTTCCATCCCCGTCATATTCACGTGCCACTGCCACAAGTCTCCTTCCATCCCCAATTGCTTAGAGTTCTCCTTAAGATGTTTCAGGGGATAAGAAAACATTTGATATTTTATCAAAAACCACTACAACATTTAGCATATAATGCAACGCCACTTTTAAAGGAGTCAAATAAAACTGTTGTATAATTTGACTAAAACAACACAATTTTAAAGGGATTAGAAAACATTGGATATTTTAGATATCACAATTTTAAAGAGCCTGATTCTTCTCTTGAGTAAAGCCTTGGACTCAATTCGAACCTTCCTCTTAAGTGGATCCATTCGACTAAACTCTACTATGAGATCTCGTCATAATGTTATAACGGCACCCGAATGCATATTCCTAAAATCCTAGGACTTTTGTTCGATAATTGAACCAGTAGAGAAATGGATTTGTTACATTTTACTCTATTTTAATTTCTGTTTCTTCTTCCTCTTTACAAATGCCAATTGTGGAACTAGTATATTAAATAACAGTACCTTCATACTAAATAGCACAAATCTTATATAAATTTCATGAGTAAAAAACTAGTATTATTTGGTAATCATGAAATAGAAACTGGAAATGAATACAAAATGATAACAAAAGCACAAATACAAGTGACTGTTTTTTTCCTTTCTTGAAGAAACTAAATTATCAGAAATTGCAGTGATCTCTAAAACATTTATATTATGAGAAGTGATTTTCCACACATTTCTTAATCTTTGGAATTCCCACACACTTCTAATCTCCTCAGCAACGACTCAGACATGACATTAACCCACGTTTCTTCTCTTTCGTTGACAATTGGTGAATGAAGACGGTCATATGCAGAATTTTGCACGTCTTTAAAATGTATGGTTTTAGCTTGTAGGATGGTTCAATGTGTTTATATAGTACGTATGGGGGGTCTGCAGAGAGTGATGGAAGAGAAGTAGTTCGGCATATCGATGACTAACAAGGCACATGATTTTGAAATTGTGTTCCTGATGTGGGACTAATGCAGCAAAGACATGATCTTGGTAATCCCAACAAAGAAATTCCACATATCCTGACAGTGTTTTTGGGAATGTTGTTTTTTAATACTTAAAGTCTAAAATTCCACATATACTGTAGTGTGAAAAGAAGGGAATGACAAAGAAGACTAAAATTTGCAATTTAATTTTGATCACCTATGACTGATCACGTTAGGAAAAGAACAGTAGAAACCTGCTCTGATACCAACTGGCGCAGAATGGAAGAAAAGATTAGCAAACGTTAAACCTAAAAGATAAACAGACAGGTTGCATGCGACAAACCTATGAAATAAAGGTTTCCGAAATCCACTAAAAGTATGGTAAATGAAGTGGCGTCTCTTTGAAGTCCCACATTTTTATTGTGTTTTCTGAAATGTTGTTTTATAAAACAAATTCTTAAAGTCCCACATTGGTTCTATGGCAATCAACGGACAAAGTAAAGTGGCTATAAATAAAAAATAGAGAAAGGATTAATTAATTGTGCAATCAGAATTCAGCGATCATTACCTATAATAAGGGCTAAAATGAAAAAGAAGTATTTATTTTAATTTTAATGTGCAGTTTACAATATAGTATATCTTATTTTTCTCAGCCTTTGTAATAGTTATGAACATTTTCCATTGTAGATAGATGAAATGAACACACTAGAGTTGATCAGGTTCAACTAGATGTGACATTTAGAATAAATATCCGGAACCCAACGGTCCTACTACATTTATTGATAAAAAGGGATTGTTGTTGCTGTACTATGGAGTCATGTTCTTGTTGAGACTAATTGTACTGTTAGAATTGGTTGTGGTTAAATCCTATAAGATGTTGGAAAAATTCGTAAGGGCATGTTCATGGTATTTTGGCCGTATCTCTTGCTGTGTAACTCAGATTTGAATTATTTTTGGATATTTAGATTCTACGCTCAATTCCCTACAATTCGGATATAAGTTTCGTGTGATTCAGAATAGAAATGAATTCAGAAAACGCATTAGAAGTTGGACTTTAGTGCTGAAAATCTGCAGAAAAAGCTATACGGGTTTGGGCATGGAAATTGCAAAATAAGCGATCTTGAAGTTTAAGTTGCTGAATAAATGATCTGAAAGTTGTTCATAGGTGTTTGGTTGTGTGGGTTGAAGTTTGGAATGAATTCGGAACACGCAGAAGCCATAAGCTACGGTTAAGTTGTTTTGGAGAAGGTGACAGGGGTTACTGCACTCGGGATCCATTACGTAAAATCAATCCAGATAATAATGTTTGTTCAACGCTAACTTTCTAACATTAATATGAAAACATAATACGAGTATTCTTATGACTAAGGTCAGACTTAAGATAGAATACAGATAACGATCCTAGGTTTCCCTTGATCGTTTAGTTATACAGAACAAGACCGTAAAGCCGGCTCCTCTTGTCGTCGTGAAGGTTCCCTTTCGGGCTGGACCTATCCAGAATAATCTGGAGCTTTTCTGAGACACAACTTAACTGAAAAATTATATTTATATATCTGTACATAGTTCTGAAACATAAGTCTGATATGCTTTTCTGATCATATGTGTATATGAATACATTCTGCTGAGTAAGTCTATTTCCTTAAAATACTTAACCTATCTAATTATGCTCTAGACATATCGTTATCATATGCCTTTCCTAAAAGGGTTTATTAATCATTCCATACATGTAAGTTCATATCCCATAACATCTTTACACTCCTTGAACACATTAAGTGTTATCCATATGTTTAACAATCAGGGCCGATTTTTGGGGAGTGCAAAGAGCTCAATCGAGCTGGGCGTCTTAAAGTGATGGGCCTCAAGAAAAAAAGTATTGCTCAATATCCCCACCCCCACTCAAAAAAAGAAAAATAAAAATGTTTCATGTTTCAATTTCTAAGTAAAAATATGTTTCATGTTTCTATTTATAAGTTAAAAAACACGTCTTTAGTAAAAATAATTGTTAATTTTGATTTGGTGGCTAATAATCATTATACAAATGTTATTTTCAATTTAAATAGAAGATTAATTTTTAAAAAAAATTGTGCGTTGTTTTTTAACAGGGGTTTATTTTTACTATGAGAGCCGAGCCTCCAGTTTCATTGGGACGACCCTGTTAACAATTAAACTTCCTTTAAAAAATAAGCTTCCGGAGTTAATGAGTAATCCCATGATAAATTTAGAGGTGTGAGAAATAAAATTATGAGTTGTTGTGCATTTTTATGGTGCTTTGGAGGTGTGTGATCGATTACAGGGAAAGTGTAATCGATTACACTGTGTTCAAGCTATGGATTTGATAAAAGTGATAAGCACTTCTTAAATCAGATAATTATTTTTTGTTGCTCTATAAAATTTACTAACTTTTTTATTTAATCCTTCAAAAATTGTCCAACACCATTTTGGTCTTTCTATTTTTGCGAGCATTTATGTGTATACTTTATATTTTTGGATGAAATTTCGGAGAAATGATCATAATATTAGAAGAATCTCTCCAAAATAATTTATAATTTTTTAACAAAATATGAATTTTTATGTTTTTGGAGAAAAAAATTCATTATTAATTCATGTTTTGTTTTTTTTGGAGAAATTGTTTTAATATTCCTCACATTTATGCATAATTTCATTAAAGCCGTCAGCGTATCATAATCCAATATGATGCCCTTGCTGTTGTTGAGTGTTTGAGGTTCTAATGCCCTTGCCTGTATTGAACTTGTGATTTTAGACTGTAAGGCCCTTATGAATGAGTTATGTTTGTTGAGATTTAAATGATCAAGCTTTTAGGCTTGCTGGCTATGCTATCCAAGCTAGATATAATTCCTGGAATGGGTCCTTCCTGTTAATGTACTGCTTGTAACTCTTCAATTCCTTTCTTTCAACACTCAATTTATATATTTCAAACAAGTAAACAATCAATCCAATGAAAAATCTCATAATTCTTACAACATTATTCAAAGGTATAAACAAGCAGAGTATAGAGTTTGATTCTTCTCTTAAGTAAGGTCTTGAATTTAAGTTGTGAGAGAACTTCCAACTAGACCCTACGCAATCATCTAATCAGTTCTCACAATAATTGGATTTTGTTATAAACATTTGAATAATGATATATGCTTGGATGACTGTGTTAAAAAGCTTTTCATTATGAATGCATAGATAGTCGTAAAACTCTACAACTTTGGTACAAATGTTGAATCTGTAGAGAAATTGATGTGTTACATTTTTGGAATTTTTTTTATCCGACCCGTTGCCAAAAAAAAAAATTCCAAATCTGACCCCCTTTCAGGTATTTTTTTTTGTTTGGTTTGTCGTTTTCCTCATCACCGCAGTTTCAAATTGCGATAATGAGCTTCCTTTCTGACACATGGCAGGTTGGTACAGGGTGTAGCATGTTTGACTGATTTCTTTTTTTAAAACTTTTTTTATTCATTACCGCAGTTTGGAATCGCAGTAATGAATTTTAATTTTTTTCGTTTTTCCTCTTTTTGACACTATAAAAACACCATATTCATCCAAATTCACAATCATTTTTGCATACATTTCTACTTCTTTTGCATAGTAAAAAAAAGTTTAAAAAAAATCAGTCAAACCTGCTGCACCCTATACCAACCTGCCATATGTCAGAAAGGAAGCTCATTACCGCAATTTGGAACTGCGGTAATGAGGAAAACGACAAACCAAACAAAAAAAATACCTGAAAGGGGTCAGATCTGTATTTAAATGTGAAAGGGGGTCAGGTTTGGAATTCTTTTGGCAATAGGGTCGGATAAAAAAAAATTCTACATTTTTTCTATTTTTCATTTTCTGTTTTTTCTTCCTCTTCACAACTGCCATTTGTGAAAACTAGTATAATAAATTAGAATACTCTCATACTAAATAGTACAAGTCTTGTATTAATCTCATACGTACAGAACTAGTAATTACACTATGAACCTTGATATTACGGCAACCATACAAATGCCAGAAGTCCCACATGGGAACTTTGGCAAGCAAAGAAAAGTCAAAGTGGTTATAAATAAGTAGCATCGAATAATATTGAAAATATATAAACGAAAGTGTATTTTATTGAATCAGGAGATGGGTTCACCTTTTATTAATAAACTGCATGTTAATTATTTTTGATTTTTGATTTTTAATTTAATATGCATTGTATTAATGGGATCCCTTTTCCTGGATTTGATAGAAAGTTAAAAAACACTTCTTAAATCAGAAATTAAATTTTTGTATTTATTACTTATTTGTTTTATTAATTGTTGCATTTTGGTTGGATAGATTTAATGTTATATATTAATTGTAGTCGGTAAGTACTCCCTCCGCCCTAAATTATAAGTTGTTTTGGTACAAAATTTTGTCTGAAATTATAAGTCATTTTATAATATCATTGAAAATTTAATGTTACTCTTCCTATAATACTATATTCTTTCAATTTTTTAATTTATCTTTTCTATACCACTTATTAACGATAAATTTGTAAAATAGCCCGGACTATTAATTTTTCATACAAAATTAATTACATTTCTTAATACATGTGAAATGTCCAAATGTTAATTCCAATTTGATTGTGGTTCATTCTGTGCAAGAATTTTTTTATCAAGCATTTTGGCTCCGAATGTTAATCCAATTTGATTGTGCTTGTTCCAAAGGTTCCAGGGGCGAAAGCTATGGGGGATTATTGTCCTATAGCTCTTGCTAATTTTCAATTTAAGATTGTCACAAAGATCATTGCAGACAAGTTGGCGACTATTACTATGAGAATTGTTTCTATTAAGCAACGTGGTTTTATCCTGGACGCGGGAATACATGTCTCCTATGAGAATATTTGCAATTTTTTCCGGTGTCAAATCTAAGTCATTAAACATCTTCTCTCTCTTGATTTTAACATTTAATTTCTCAAACGCATTTATTTTTCAATTGGTAGGATTTCACTGAACCCTCCAGTCACAGGAGAGGATCCAGTCCCAAGACAATTTCATTTCTATAATGATTAATGTTAAGGACAAAATGATTCTCCTTGAAGTGCAATGTCCAAAGTAAAAGGTTGCATGATACATCTAATGAACTATGATTTTCCTGATCTTGAATAAACCAGAGTTGTTGAAAGATCCAACCTTGCTGCTTTTTGATGTCGAAGCATCTGCGTGGCAATGTAAGAGTACGTGTTTGTGACTCAAACATATTTGTAGATGTGGACAAGTTAGAAACTAGATTCCAAGAGACAATGGTAAAAGCTTCCAAGTATTCCGAGGTTTAGTGCATGTTTCTGGATTCCCTTTGACAAAGCCAAAAGTGATTATGAAAACTTCAAATTGATTTTAGTAAGTTTTTTGGAGGGTCTCATTAGAATTGCTTTTGTCTCTAGAATTATTCAAATTTGAAGTTGATATTTGGATTCATATTTTGTCTTAAAATGTGATTTTTTATTCTTCAACTTACTTTTCACAAGAACCGTACCCAAACATAAAACATTTTATATTGAACTCACTTTTAACTAAAATTAATTTTACAATATCAATTCAATCAAACAATTGTTGACACTACATAAAACCAAGAATGGCTACAAAAAAATTTCTTCATTATGCTTCATCCCCAATGGTTGAGGGAAAGTCATCACATAACGGTAAAGTTGTAGCCATACTCTATTGGATTAACAACTTAATTAAGTGTTTATAGTATAAATACTTATACGATAAACTATTTTCATAACAAAAGATAAAAAATTTAAATGATTTCATATAAGCTTTCTTGGAGGGTCTATGGTAATATACTAAACAATTTATAGATATGTCATAAATATTTTTTATAAATTTGATCTTCCAATCAGTCACAAATTTTATAGTAGTAGGTAGATCAAATAAGCTAATCCAAAGTCCAAACAAGCTCTTAATTTTTAAAGCAAGAATTCCTCATTATTTCTTTATTTATTTTTTGGATAAGGCATGAAAAAAACATGCATCAAGAGGAAACACCGACATTCCAACTAAGTTGGCACCTCCGGAGAACCTCCATCCTATGCCACCAAACTCAAAATATTATTAAAAAAAAGGGGGGAAAGTATATACAAGAGGGGGGACTAGGCCTAAACCCTCATAACAAAAATGCAAGAAATAAAAACAACTGACTAGGGGAATCTGTAATTAGGCAGACCACATCTGTCCCGAAAGAAATGAAAACCCAACTCTAGCGGAAAGGCAGTCAACCAAACTGAACCTTGAACTACGTGCCCCAAATTAGCCAACCTGTCAGCACAATATTTATTACCTTCTCTATAAATGTGGGACAAAATAACCTGCACACCTAGACTACATGCATTATGCTAGCGATTACGAAGAAAAACCGAAACCACAGACGACTTTTTGATATCCATTAGAGCACTAGTAGAATCCCAAATTACAAGCAAAAGCACCAATAAAAGTACCTAAATGATCCCGGAATAAATAGCCGCAAGCCGCGTGATTACCAACGACAGACCATCTATATTAACCTTTAGCCAAGAGGAATCAAGAAGAGTGGCATGCGACAACAAGCAATGTCCAACCGAATGGTTCCCACTCATTGCCACTAAAGAAGGTAAACAGACTTTAGCGGCTTGGAGAGAAACCATATCCATAGAAAACCGTAATGAATTACGAGATATCCAAATAATATGTAATGTATGGACCACGACAGCCACAAAAATGTCAGAAACCTGTGAAGAGCAAGGAACAAGGATGCACGAAAGAAGAGAAATAACATAGAAGAGATCAAACGTACAATTCAGCTTACCACCAGTCAACGTCCAAAGCCCCGCCGCAAAGGGACAACGGAGGAACAAATGCATCGATGATTCATCGGTCTTCAAACAAAAGCTACATACTGAAACAACCACGCAACCCTGAATCAGATGCCAAAAAATGAATGAATGAGAGGGCGGAATGCAAGACCTTCAAATCAGGTCTGCCCAAGGCAACAAAGGGGCAATGGGCTTCAAAACATCCATCGCTTGCTTAGTAGACAAGTTACCATCAAGAGAGTGTGGCCAAACAAGTGTATCCGAAAAGTGCAAAACAGGATGAACCACGGAGGCCAAGAGAGTACTCACGTGAGGTAACAAGTAAGCTGGAAAATTCCACCCGCCATCAACAATAATATCTGCAACCTTGCCCGTAAAACTAGCATGGTGAACATGGTCTATCTGAAGCAAATCAACAAGCGGCTCTCCGAGCCAATATCCGACCAAAGATTGATATTATCACCGGTTCCACAACCCACAAGGAATTAGAGTAAACCGTACCAACATGCTTCTTAAAACTTGACCAAACCGAAGATTTAAAATAATGCAAACTCGGTCTCCCATTAGAAAAATATTTCTGCTTAAATAAAACCAACCATTGAGAGTCTGTGGAAACAAGCTTCCCAGCCAACTTCAACATTAAGGAGTCATTAATCATACGGGTGGGCTTGGTATCAAGACCCCCAACTGTCCACGGGCAACACATTACCTTCCAAGAAACCGTACAAACCTTCCTAGTATGAATATCCTCGCTCTAAATAAATTTTTTAATCCAAGAATCCCATAAGCGCAACATCCGACGAGGCCACATATAGACATGAAAGGAATACACCAGCATCCCATGAATAATAGATTTCACCAATTGAATGCGCCCCATGATTGAAAGGAATGTACCTTTCCAAGTTGAGAGCATCGACTTGATTCTGTCTGAGATGGACTGAAAATAAGCCACTTTTGACTTCCCTTTAAAAATAGGACAACCAAGGTAATGAAAAGGAATGGACCCTGCACTGAAACCAAGCATACCAACAAGCATATGAACACGAGCACCTGTCATAGCCCCAGTGGAAAAACGGCTCATATCATTGTTAATAACCTGCCCCGAAACTTCCGAATAATCATGGAAAATATTCAGCAGACATCTAATATTCCTCTTTAATTTGTTCCTGTGCAAAAAATCATAACATCATCGGCATAAAGAATATGAGTAGGAAAAGAGACCCCTCGAGCATAAGCCATCATGGTGATACGACCCCAAGACTGAGCCGCAGATAGACATGGCAACAAAACCCACCCTGCCCAGACCCGCCACCCCCCGCCCCGAATTTAGCGGGGAAAGGCCGATTTAACAGGGTGTGGGGGAAATTTTGGTTTTTTATACGGGGACGGGAGATGCTTATACCCGCCCCGCACCCACCCCCGCCTCACATCCGCCTTTTTGAAATTTACTTTATTAAATTTTATAATCTTATTTCCATAAACACCAACCTATTTTAATATATTATTACTCTTTAAGAACATATTTGTTATAATTATTTTTCTCTTTTGAAATTTTTTATTAAATATTTAATTATTAATATAATTATTGTTTTTTTTGTTGCTATGAAAAAAATGAAAAAATATGCATTTTTTAAATAATTTATAAAAAAATAGAGTTTTCGCGTGTTGGGGAGGGGGCGGGGCCGGGAGACCCGTCCTAATTGGGGGCGGGGTTGAGTGTTCAATTTTTACCCTCAATATCATTAGGGGACGAGATGAGGGCGGGTGCATGGAAGCGGGGGCGGGGACGGGGATACTTAAACCAGCCCCCGACCCACCCCATTGTCATGCCTGGCCGCAGAGAGGGCCCGACTAAGCACCTCCTCGGCAAGACAAAAAAGAAGCGGAGACAAGGGATCCCCTTGTCGGACACCACGGGTGCAAGAGAATAAACCAACCGCCTTAGCATTCACCAGGATAGAAAGACGAGCAGATTGTAAAATCGCCAAAATCCACTGCACGAAAACAACAGAAATACCAAACTGCGTAAGGACGACGAGTAAAAATTTCCAATCTAAAGTGTCGAAAGCTTTCGAGATATCCTCAAGAGCCACATTTCCACCAAATTTTCATTTGTCAATTAAATTAATAGCTTCCGACACCAAAATCACACAATCATAGATGTTCCGGTCCGCGACTGGATCCTCTCTAATGACTGGAGGGTCTAGTGAAATCCTACCCATTGAAAAATAAATGCATTTGAGAAATTAAATGTTAATAAATCTTAAAATCAAGAGAAAGAAGATGTGAAATGGTTGAATTTCTCATTTATTCATGTCATTTTATTTAAATGTTAGTGGTTTATTGAAGTTCAACAATTGACATGATAAAAATGATAAATACTTGTCCCGTGAGCATAACTCAGTTGGTAGGATAATGCATTATTATATGCAGGGGTCGGGGTTCGAACCCCGGACACCCCACTTATTCACCTTATAAGGTGAATTCTAGCCACTAGGCTACCTGATAAAAAAAAAAAATGATACACACTTCCTAAATCAGATTAAAATTGTGTTACAACTGTTTTCTTGTTTGAGCTGTTTTTATTAAATAGGCTTAAATATGTCATTAGTGTCATTCTACTTTTACTATATTTTTGTATAGGCTTAAAGATGAAAGATTGTGTAATAAGTTTCAGATTCGGTTATAACTACAGTTTGGGACTTTGGGGTTCCTGTACGTGGTTTCAATTTCAACGTTTTTCAATATTTTTTTGTTTTGTTTCACAATACTAAAATATAAGTTAATAAAATAATAATATTAAAACATGTTAATAAATTTGTAATTTAGTGTGCCACGTGATGTTGAGTCCCATTCCTCTAGATCTGTTTGCTGTTGGGTTTCGTCTACCTCTAGATATGTGATTGTGTTACTGCCCGTTTCTTGGTGAGATGGTTTGGCGGCGTAGTTTCTGTCTTTATTGCTGGTTTGTGGGTATATTCTTCGTGTCTGCTTCTTCACAATGATATGGCGATGTTGCCGCTTTTCTTGGAGACTTTCAACCTAGTTGTCTTACTCTTGTGCTTTTTGATCCTTTGGCCATTCTAGTTTTTGTTTCGTATTGTTTTTGTTTCGTACTATTTGTTTTGGTGTTTTACGTTGTTGTTCAGTTTTGGGCTGGCATCAGACTTGATCACTTTTTTGGTGGTTTGGCGTCGTTTAACCCGATAGGTGGTGATGCAGGGGGTGGTGGTGGTGATGGTGATGCATGGGTAGTAGTGGTGATGCGCGGTGGTGATGCAGTGGTGGTGGTGATTTAGTTGTGGTGGTGGTGGTGATGTGTGGTAGTGGTGGTGATGTGTGGTGGTGGTGGCGGTGTTGGTGTTGATGTGCGATGGTTGTTGGTGATTCCTTCTGGAAGCTGCCTCTGTTATTCAGGTCCATATTCGTTGTCGCTACCTCTTGTTTGAGTTTTGGGTTGCTAAGGTGTTTAGGGTGCTTTGAGGGTGTGGACCGGAGGTTGAGAGGTGGTGGAAGCTGATTAATCTTTAGAATAGCGGCTCAACTTAGGTGATTAGGACAAAGTGTTTCATTTAGAGGGGTGTTATTTTGGGGTGAGTAGTGGTGATGAGTGGTTATGGATATTTTTTCAGTGGTCGCTTCGTGAAGGACTCTGTTTTAGGAGGTGATGTTTTTTTTTTGGTGGTGTTGAAGGTAGAGTTTGGTTAGGTGTTGTGCGTAGGGGTGTCTTTTATGGCGTTTATTTTCTGGTTTTCCGCCTATTTACGGCGCCTTTTATTTGTATTCTATGAATCACCGGTCTCTGTTCGTCTTGAGAAGGGATCAAGTTTTTAAATAAAATTTGTTGGTTAAAAAAAAAGGTGTGCCACATAACATGAAATAATTGGGGCACGTGGCACTCCATTAGTTTTTTTAAACACAAGACTAACAGAGGGACCAATAACAATATTTTTACAATGTGCATGGACTTAAACCAAACAAAAAAAGTGCAATAATCATAGTACTGTATATATTGCTTGTAACCCTGAAACCTTAATTATCATCACAATAATATAAATGGAACTATAGCTGCACTATAGTCACAAAAGTATGCACAATTAGCCGAACTACGTTAACAAATATCGTGTGTTCATTGTCTTTCTCCTTCATTCTCTTATTTAATCTTTTGTTTTTAGTTGTTTTTATAACAATTGAGTCCAATATTCATCAGCCTCAAGATGAATGGAATTTAAAGGGGTTCAGGTAGTAATTTCTGCAGAACTTTTATCATGCTTTTCTTACCACTTGCACACTATTTGGTAAATTGATCTTGTCGATTGAATTGCTCACACTCTTGATTTTCTTTGGAGGTCTGTTTTCTGAAAAGAGATTTTCTTTTGAAAATTTATATTGACATAATGAGGAATACAAGTTTTAAAGATTAAGAACTTGTTCGAATTAGTATATTTGAGCTTATCTACTAACATCAACATTTGCAGAACTGTTTGTATGATTCATTATCTGTAGTTTTAGAAATAACTTATATATAAGCAATTATATTGTAAGCGTTTAATTAATATGTTTATCCAAACATATAGAAAAGGGCGGTCCAATGTGAAAGTGTTTTGAGGGGAGCAGATATGCTCCAGTGACAGGAGAGTCCTGTGGGATCTCAGCCACTTATTTTATTTCACCGAACTCTATAAAAATCATTAAAAAGAAATTTAAAGGCTGGGATTGTCACTGGACCGAGTGCAGTGAAAAAGCCACCGGAGAGAATCCTTGTCCGTGTTTTGAGTTAAAAGTGAGTTTATGGCTAAATGATTTTTGTTGGGATACATTACCGTGAAAGTAAACTAAACAATAAATTTGAGTATAAAAATCATGTTTGAACTTTTAAGGCAAAAACTACTAATCACATAGCATCAAGTAGAATAAACTCTAGAGGCAAAAAAAATTCTAATTACTTTTGACTCTCCCGAAAATAATCCAAACATGCAATAACCTTAGAATACTTCTTTTTCCATTGTCTCTAAGAAACTTGTTGAAACTTCTCCACATCAAGAACTGTAATTGTGGCTGCAAGCATTATTAAACTTCTTGTGGTTTCTGCAACCACATTGTGACTGTGAACACATCGGTTTCATTTTATCATAACTTTCTGCAATGCCAAGGATTGCCACGTTGGTTGCACTTGTTCAAAGCTTTGTGCTATGCAAATAAAACGTTGGGACACAACTCTTGTATCTTTATTAAAAAAAAAAGTGTCTACTCATGATCATTATAACTATTATTCTGGGATGATAGTGTTATTTGTGCATGAGTTTATAGGGTCTTTTTTGAATAACAGATGAGCACGGATGCACATAGTATTGCCAGTCTGCTGCTTCGACATCAAGAACTGCAGACAGGGGCGGAGCCAGCTTACATCCAGGGGATGCAGCTGAACCCCCTCAACATTTTAATTTACTCCTATAATCCTATGCTTTGTGTGTCTTGAATCCCCTCAAATATATAGTCTGCACCATTCACCTAGAGTTTGCTTCTCTCGCCTCATATACTAGTTAGGATTAGTTTTTTCAATGCTAGCTGCACCTTATATGCCACTTTAGCTAAAGTCTATGTATGTTACACAAAGATACGAGTCTCTGGATGTGTCAGATTCGACAACATGAGTTGGAACAAAATACATAAAAATTGAGTTATTAAAATACATAAAATAAAAAGGAAGGAGGGACTAATTTAAGAAAAATAAATACAGACCTTCCGATCAAACAAAATCAACGGATAATATTTAGTATAAAAAACTCGATATTTGATGTTAACGGATCCAAACTCATGTATATCTTAATAATTTACACAATTATAATCTTTCTTTCCTTCTTTTTTTTTTTTACTTTTTTTTTCATTTCTAATTTTGTCTTTAAATAGGGAAACAACTATTTTGGTCATTTGATGCATGAGATATTGTCACTTTAGTCTTTAAAGTTATTAAAATTGCAAACACATCTCTAATGTCTCTTTAGTAATTTTATGGCAAATTGAACTAACGAAAAAACACATTTGAGGATTAAATAATTTTTCTTGTTGCTTGCACAATAAATGTCGATCGATCTTATTTCTCTATGAAGATTGCAAATACTAGATTGCACAATCAAATTGGAGATGAATAGATAAATGATTGTCTTGTGATTTATATTGAGACATGTGTTTGACAAAATTGATAATGAGTTTTGTTCAATAATATAAAAATATGAAACCGCGTAGAGGACAAAAGTAGAGTAGTATGTAAGTAATTTTTTTGAGTACAATGTGAATTTTTTTAATATATATTATTTTTATATATTATTATAATTATTAAGTGAGATTTAAAAATTTGAACCCCCTGAACCAGGGTCCTGGCAACGCCGCTGACTGCAGATCTAAACTACTCTAGTTTATTCAACGGCAGAACATCAAGAACTACAAGGGTCTTGTTACTGACCCTTGCAGTCTACAGAGAGTGATGGTGGTGTTGAGGTTGGGGCTGCCATACAAGAGAAATAGCTCTGCATATGCATGACCAACAAAGGATTAATGCAGGTAAGACATGATCTCTGTACTTGAAAATGTGTCTCTTGGGATAAACAAATAAGAAACCCCACAATACTTGAAATCCCACATCGAAACATTTGGCAAGGAAAGAAGAGTTAAAGTGCCTATAAATCTAGCTTGAATGAAGTTTTAATATGACCCAAATCTATAAATAGTATACGTTCCTTCCAGTTTTTTTCGTAGAATTTTTAAATTTTCGTAGGAGGTCTAACAAATGTGTAAACATTGGAACATTTGTTAGATGTTCTCGAGAAAGTTAATATTCTACCTAAATCAGATAACTTCCTAAATCAGATATTAAAATTTTATATTTACCATTGTTTTCTAGTTTTGAGCTCTTCCGATGTTATCTTGGTTCTTACATTCTATGTTGGGTTAATAGTCATTTTGGTTCTTGAATATATAACGAGTAGTCACAATAGTTCTTGAATGTATCAAAATTTTAAATAGTCTCTGGTTGTGCATTTCTATAATCAAAATAGTCCCTCATCTTAAAATTTTCTGTTAATATTTTCATGTTAGTTCCTCAATATACTTACTTATTGTCATATCAATCATTTACTTACTTAATAACATATCAATTCCTATTGAAAAAGAGTTATCGTCAATATTGAATGACTATTTTAACATTAGGGGCTACTTTGGCTAACACATTGCACAATATTTTGGAATTTTGAAACATTGAGGAACTATTATAACTATTCCTTGCACATTTTTGAGGACCAAAATAACTATTATTCCTTCTATTTTTTTTTTGTCAAAAGTGACATTCTGTTTTAAAACCTTGCTTATACTCTGCTTTTTCATCACTGTGTTTCTTGATTAATCATTATCTAACTTTACAATTTATTCATTATTCCAGTATTTGCTGGTAACATTTTAATGTAAATTCTTTGTTACTTTTTAAAATATATGTGACATTGTACTTTATGTGGTTCTAATTATTTCTATTTTCAATGTTGGTCACAAATTCGTTAACAACTATTCCAATCATATACCATCTAGCTAGGGGTATCCGCAATGTGGTTTGGTTAGACTTTTGAGACTAAAACTCATTCGTCCTACAAAATAAAAAAGCATTCGTATTGGATTGGTTCAGTTGCATTTTAAATATTAACCAAATCAAATCAAACTAAATAATAAAAAGTTAAAAACAACTTATATCCAACAATGTTTTCAACATTGTCTCAAATTTCATCCAACATTACAATTTCATTTTCATCAAATAATATTTTTAGCAACAAAGACTAAGATTTTATAATTTTTTAAAAGTTTCCATCGAGTTTCTATTTTCCAAAATATATCTAATAGAAACAGATCTGCAAAAGTACAAATAGCATCAAATTGAAGCAGATAAATCCATTTTTGAAAATAAAACAAAGAAAAACTCAATGAGAGACAAAAAAAAGTCATTTTATAAACAAGAACAACAAATGGAGTCCAATATTTCTCGAGATGAATGGAATTTGAAGGGGTTTTAAGAAGGAAGCAACATCTTGATTTTCTCTTTGCAGTAAAACATTGAAATAAACAAGAACTAAATTAGGATAACAAAAGCTATGTATCATATCGACACTTCATATCAAAAGTATACTGTGTTGGTACTTCATACGTAACAAGAAGTTATGATAAGTTGATAGGTATACATTGAATATACATTAATTCTTTTTGACTGATGGCATGTCCACACATAACAAGGTATATTGTGTTATAAATATTTTGTTAGAGCAGAACAGTACCAAGTTCACACTCATATTTTGAACAATGTTTAACTTCTCATTTTATTAAGGGGTAAGGGCTTGTTTGAAGCTGTGACACTAAACAAAGTAAGCAAAACCATAAGCCATCTTCTTAAAAGTAGCCTCATGAAGTTCTGGATTTGAATCCGGTTAAAGGTGCTCAACTTAGGAATATCAACATTATTAGTTGAGTTTTTTTTTTAAATGGCAAATCTCAGTAATTAGTTAGATCAGTTTTTTGACATTGTTTTTTTCTTTTAAGAAGTCAAACTAGGCCATGGAAATTGACACCGGTGCCGCAATACAAATTCAACAATTTTAAAATTGATCTTTCAAAATTAAAACTAACAGCTACTTCAAGTAGTGATTTTGTAAAAAATTCATGTTGATAAAATAAATTGTAATATCAAAACAAATCAAAATGTTGTGAAAATTAACATGTAAGGGTTGAGTTGTGACTCATCGTTGCGGTCCAACACCATCATGAGCTCTACCTCTACAGTGCCATCAATGATGAGATCCCCAACCACCACTCATCAAGCATACCATGGTCGGATGGAAGCACGTTTGCAAAGATTGATGGTGGTGATGAGGTTAACAAGAATTTGGGCTGCCATGGAAGACAAGTAATTCTGCATATCGATGACCAACAATGCACATGTTTGAGGATTTGGGTTTCTTATCCTTACTTCGTACTTCTCTTACTATGTTTGAGGATTTTTTGTGGTTATTTTTTTGATGAATTGTATTTGTGGTTATTGAGAATGGAAGGAACAAACAGTACTAACCAATTATTAACAATTTTAATATGATGATGAACTCGATTTTTTTATCAGAAGTAGACATAGATTTTTTTTGTATTTGCGGTGTCTCTTGATTACAAAAGAGAAGCCCCATATTCTGTGTCTTATATTATGATTGAGTTTTAGGCAAAAAGTTGATTTTTAAAACAAATAGTTGAAGGAAGTCCCACATTGTTAATTTTGGCATGTAGAGGAGAGGTAAAGTGGTTATAAATATATAGTGTAATGAAGTGTAAAACACAAAATGCAGTGCACATTTCTGCTATCTGATGATGAGTTGAAGTCTCGTAGTACACAACATTTTTTGTTTTAATGTGTGTATTAATGGACTTCTATTTCACATTAGATAAAAGTGATGATCACTCTCTAAAGCAGATGGTAAAAGAGAAATTGCAGCGTTGATAGATATATTAGAATATTAATCAATAACTGTTGTTTAGAATTTGAAGTGCAGTTTCTGAACATCAGACTCTAAAGTGCATCTTCTGATGTTCAGCGTCTAAGTCTAGTAACAAATTTTGGTTAGCGTGTTAACTAAAGTAGTTAAGGAGTTTGTTACAACGTCTAGTTATATATATATATATATATATATATATATATATATATATATATATATATATATATATATACTCACTCATGTGTTGAAAAAAAATAATCAATAATTACAATTCCATTATTTTTCTCTCTTTCAGTTTTTACAACTTTTCTGTTATTTCCCATCTTGCTTAAAACAGCTTAGGGAAACACGAGTGAAAAGTGAGGGGAATCATCATTGGGAAACACTGAGTGAGGTGTGTGTATTGATTTCTCTGATTTCTTGAGAATTAAGCAAGATGAATACAAACGGTTTTGGATCAAACATCTTAGTTCTTGATGGCAAGAACTGGGAACGATGGAGTGCTCTGATGAGATCATTGTTTGGCGCGCATGATGTGAGAGATCTTGTACATAATGGGTTTGAAGAACCTCCTGCAAACGCCACAGATGTGCAGAGAACACCTTGCAAAGAAAACAAGAAGAAAGATTGTAAAACTCTCTTCTACATTCAACAAAATGTTGATAATCAACATTTTGAGAAGATTTCAAAAGCAACAAGATCCAAGGAGGCATGGGATATACTGAAGAATTATCATAATGGGGGAGAAAAGGTGAAACAAGTCAAGTTACAGTCATATAGAAGGAAGTATGAAATGATGCAAATGGAAGAAGATCAGAAGGTGAGTGATTACTTCTCTAAAATGACTGAGATTGTGAATTTGATGAAGAATTGTGGTGAAAACATCTCTGATCAGATGGTAGTTGAGAAAGTCTTGAGATCTTTAAGTCAAAAGTTTGATTTCATAGTGGTAGCAATCCAAGAAGCAAAGGATGTGAAGACTATGAAGGTTGAAGAATTGCAGAGTTCTCTTGAAGCACATGAACTTTTGCTAATTGAAAGAAGTTCAGAAAGATCAGTTCAACAAGCTCTTCAGGTTCAAACAACCAAGAAAGAGGGAAATTTTAAGAATTTCAAGAAGGGAAGGGGTAAAACAAACTGGTCAAATTATGGAAAATCCAAAGCTGAGAACAAAACTGAATCTTCCAAAAGAGGAGGTTTTGCTAAAAATCAGAATAAGAAGGATTTTGATAAAAGCAAAGTTCAGTGCTATAATTGTGATAAATTTGGTCATTTTGCTGATGAGTGTTGATTCAAGAAGAATCAAAAGACCAAGGAAGCAAATATTGCTCATGAAGGTGATCCTGATGCAGTTTTGTTAATGGATGCTACATGTGAAGATACGATGAAAGGTGAAGAGTGGTATCTTGATTCTGGGTGTTCTAATCACATGACAGCTCATAGAGAGTGGTTAACAAACTTTGATGCTAGCAAGAAAACTAGTATCAAGTTAGCTGATAACAGGAAACTTGCATCAGAAGGAAGCGACAATATAGTTATGAAGAGCAATTTTGGTGGTAAAGTCATAATTAAAGAATATGTGTTCTATGTTCAAAATATGAAGTGCAATCTGATGAGCATAATAAGAATTGCAGTGAAGATTCTTCATTCAAGCATATATTGCAGGGGACAATTAGAAAACATAAGAAGATGTATATAGATGTTTAAATATATTATGCATGAGAATGACATTTCCAATTTGACCCAAGTGCTCGAGGAAAGCCCGCATACATTTATCTACAACATATTGATGTTAGATAATTTGCAGCTATTAATAATCTTTTGCAATTACTGTCAAAAAAATTGCAATAAAATTTATGAAGCAAATCATGAGATGGTGCCGGTTGCAATTAATAATCTTTTGCAATTACTGTCAAAAAAATTGCAACTAATAAGCCCGCATACATGTTTAAATATTTTTGCAATTGTTGTGAAGATGGTGCCGGTTGTGTATTTGAGGAAAATATGAGTGAGTGCAGAAAAAGAATTCCAAATCATGGTTCATGCTAAATAAATTTAATCAGTTTAATAAACCTTTCTAACATTGCCTTTTCTTCATTGATGACTTTAAACATGCATGTGGAAAGGCTTATTTTTATACCTTGCTAAATGTCTTTGAACATGTTTGTAAATTAAAATCATTTAGGATAGAAAGAAATCAATGTAAAAATTATCAAATCTCTTCCTCAAAAATCCCATGGAAACTTTATTATTTGTCTTCCTTATTCACCGTATGAAAAACCAAAACAGAATTATAAAAATTCAAGAAAGCAAAACTCATGAAATTCATGAGCAGCAAATTCATCCTCAAATTTTCATGTAAGCCAAATTCATCCTCAAATTTTCATATTAGGCCTAATTATAAAAATTTATGCAACAACTAACACACAAAAAGAAACAAATTCACTGTTTTTTTTTATGTATAACAAATTCACTGTTTTCACACATGTATACTAAGAAGAGAACATTATAACATTAACCACATTTTTTTTCGACAGAAATAACATTAACCACGTTGATAACTACAAAATCATACACAAATGAAAACATATAAATGGATGTGGAAACCTATAAATAAATGCTTATCTTTATTTACCTATCACAATTGTCTTTTGAAGCTGTCCGGTGAATCCCACAACCTAATTCTAGAGTTTGCATTAGCACCATTACAAAGGAATCAATGAACCTGTTGAGTACAAAAAATAACAATGAATAGTATAATTGGTGAATCATATTAGTAGAAGCTCCATTGCATCAATGTCTCATTTAATCAGGTACACATGCCCAATATTGTCCTTAAAGACATGATACATAACTACCAATTGTATATGGAAGATGTTAACGAGTGTCCCGGGACATTTTTTAAGCACTTTAAATTTAAAGAATTTAATGAAAAATTGTTTATTCAATGCATTGGAAATTATAATAGTTAACTTTTTAATTGAATAATTACTAAATTTATGATGCTTAAAGAGTGCCTCGGAGCACTCGTTAACTTGAGCCACATTGAAAAGATATTTTAGGATTTCCCCAAATTGGACTTCACCCCTGCTCCTTTAAGATTGCTTTCATATACCAACTTATTACACATAAAACAAAAATATATATTATTTTCAATCTGTCATTCAATAATCTAAAAGAACAAAACCAATGAAAATAAAAGTGTGATACTTACAGTTGTTAACGATTGGAGACCAACCTATGATTCTTGGTTTCCCCTCTATCTATATGGATTTGGATATTGAATCAAATTCTCTGTAAATGGAACAAAATAAAAACGGAGGAAAAATCATCAAACATTGAAACCTTTTCAATTGTGAAAAATAGATACAGAAATAGTATGCACTTACAGAGACTTAAAGGTGAACATTTCTTACTTTGAGGTGAAAGAAATTATAAGAGATGAAGATGGCCTTGAAGTGCTTGAAATGATGAAGACTTTTCTGAACTCAATCTATGAGAATAGCTTCCATGTTTTATCATTTTCGAGAATGATAGAAAAAGAGATGAAGAAATGAAACTGAAAACACAAGAGGTGGTAGAGAAATGGGTTCTAATTATTAGGGTTTGAATTTGAATATTTGGAGAATTTTGAAATTTGGAGGCAGAGTGAAAAGGTGAGAAAGAAAATTGATGTTAGATGAAGAGAGGGGTTTAGCGTTTTTGTTGATTTCTTTGTTCTTTTGAAATGATCTTAGAGCTTGACACTTGAGCATTTTTCCTATTTGTGGTTCCACATTTGTATATTATTAAGATAAGATTAAGATTAAGATAATATTGGTATGATATGTGATTTGCAAAGGAAAAAAATAGAGTATAAGAAAAAGTCCCACATCGGGCACTTAGTACATGGTGAAAGGAAGGGGGGCTTATAAATACAGAAGTACATTACTTCAAAGTGATGGTGGGGCAAGTGACCCATTGCTTGTGTTAAAGTGATGCTTCCTTTTCCTATTACTTTTGATTTTATTTAGTTCAAAGTTTTTTATTTAATTTAGTTTTTGTGTCATGGCATGCTTGGTATACCCTAATTTTCCTATTACTTTTGATTTCCAATTCGGGGTGATCTGTATTGTGAAAGTACCACAAACCGGTATATACGAAATTGTGAATTAAGGACGACTCTTGGCTAAATATTTCCATATATCAGATTTTAAAATTCATACAAAATGAATGGCAATTTTCTAATGCATAGAGTAAATGTTAGTTTGTATGAACACTTCATTTATAGTGTAGATAGTGTTGAAGTCTTGAGTTTGATTCATAGATAAGAGAGGAAAATGGTGATTTGTTCTATGAAAAAAATGAAAGAGAACTTATTCGAAATCAGGGAAGAAAATGTGAGTCTTGTTAATGTCAAATGATAGTGAACAAATAGAAGATATTCAATAGAGGAAGATTATCATGAATCTAAAAGTAGTATTTTACCATCAATTAACTGAAAGATAAAGTTTAATTATGAGGTTTCATGCACTTAGTTCAAATTCAATCAATGTAAAATTTTATCTAGTATTGCAGTCCAAGGAGATAACTTCACTCTGACATACTAATATAAAGAAAGACAAATGGTTTTTATTAGTAACTATGTTCTTCTTTCTCTCGGTAATCTTATCAACGTAAGAGACTTAATTTTGTAATGCGTCTAGGTTAATACGAAGAGGGGCATGTCCCAAACAACTCGTTTAACGACCTTATGGACGCTGAAGGAGTTTTATGTTGGGGATTCAAGGCTTAAAATCATTTAAAAATCATAACCATTAATTCAGTAACATTTGTGTATCAAAAATAAAAGGGATGCAGTTTCACTTTGATCAATTGAATTCGGTTTGTTCATTTTTCAATGAAGATCTGAAATTTCTTCTAGACCAGATGAATTACAACGAGACTTCACTTATGATCGGTTGAACTATGGATGATTTGTGTTTCCAACAAAGATTCGACATTCCTTTTATTTTCATCACTTTTGTATACTACCGCCCAATAATGTGTAACATTCAGTTTGCTGTAAGCAAAACAAATATGCCAGGGACACAAACCAGTTTTGCTGTAAATGCATTATACCGACACTTTATATCAAAGGTGCGTTGGTGTTTGGTCAGTAGTCAGTACTTCATAAATAACAAGTTATGATAATAAGTTGATAACTATACATTATTCCTTTTTTACTGATATCATGTCCATACATGACAAATTATAGTGTTATACAAACAAATTCTGTAACAGCAGAGCAGTACCGATTTCACAATCGAATTTATAACAAGGCTTCATTTTTATCATTTTACTTGTTAAGAGCATGTTTGAGCCTGTGACAATCAACAAAGTAAGCAAAACCAAAACCCTGAAGCCTCTAAAGCCTCACGCACCGTTGTTTCACAACATAGGTTAGTCATCCACACCATTGTCGGAAGGGGACTTGTGGTAGTGGTGTGTGAATATGACGGGGATGGAAGCGGGTTTGCAGAGGTTGATGGTGGTGTTGATGTTGGGAAGAATTGGAGCAGTGCACAAGACGTGGTTCTAGAATTTTTGGCTTATTTGTTCCTTTATGTTTATTTTAGTTTTTAAGTTGGTCTTTTATGTTTTAAAAGTTTTAAGTTGGTCTCTTATGTTTTAAAGGTTTTAAGTTGGTTCAAAACGTTACTCACATTTGAATAAGTTAGTCTCTTCCGTCACTTGACCGTCTAAAGATTTGAGTTGACAATGTGGGTGACGGAATTTAACTTATTTAGAAAATCAGTTTTAAAATATTTTTTTTAATTGTTTTGTTTTATTAAACTCAATATCATGTCGCGGAAGGGTCTAACTTATTCCAACGTGAGTAAAGTTTTGGACCAACTTGAAAGCTTTAAAACGTAAGGACCAACTTAAAAGTTTTAAAACATAAGAGACCAACTTGAAACCTAAAATAAACATAAGGGATCAAACATGCAATTAAGTCAGAATTTTTCTTTTGAGAGGAACAAGATATGGATTATTTGATTGATAAGGACATAGTCCCACATCATGATAATGTTTCACAAGAGGCAAAGTAGTTGAAAGGAAGTCCCATATCGTTAACTTTGGCATGTAAAAGAGAGGTTTTTTTTTTTCTTTCTTAAGAAGCTATATTGGTTGTTATAAAATAAGGGACAATTGTGATTCAAGAGAATATAAGTATTGTTGGTGCAAATAGAGTTAAACAAAGGACATAATGAATTAAGAGAATGTAATATTATTGATTCTGACATTGCAGTCCAAGGGCATTATGTTATTTTAGATATGCACAAACCAAACAAACATAGGATACAATACAATCAGTATTTATTAGATTAACGTCAAATCTAGGAGAGTTCTAGCCCAACAAGAATAATTGTGGTCACAAGAGATTCAATACTATACTCAATTGTTCCCGAAGAGTAATAATAGTTTCTTGTGGCTAGCTTGTACATAAAAAAACATTTAAGGTTAACAAGAGTAGTATATCAAACTGTAGATAAACAAAACAATAAAGATGAAAAGATATATTAACAGGATTGAAGCCTTTGATAATACCGTGATCTATTCATACTCCTACAACATATTTTTTCATACCAAGCTCAAACAATGAAAGAGAAAGGGCTCTGCTAGCTTTCGTTGTGATTTAGAACACCAAAGTAAAGTCAAAAACTCAATCCTAAATAAATATGTTCTGAAAGCTAACTACAAACGACTAATGCAATGATGTCAACCCAACAAACGCAAATTAATGAGGTCCAGTGATGTTAACAAAACAAATGACTAATGCAGGTAAAACATGATCTTTGTATTTGAACATGTGTTTCTTGGGATAAAATAATAAGAATTCCCACAAATACTTGAAGTCCCACATCGAACTTTGGCAAGGATAGAAGAGTTAAAGTGCCTATAAATGTAGCTAGGAATGAAGCTTAAGTATGACCCAAATCTCCATGAATATTATTCGTTCATTCTAGTTTTTTCTGTAGAATATTTAGTTTTGGTAGAAGGTCTGGCAAATGTGTAAACAATTAAACATTTGTCAAATCATTTGGCCAAAAATAAATATTCTACTTAAATCAAATATTAAAATTTTATATCTGTTATTGTTTTCTAGTTTTGAGTTGTTCCTATAGTTGTTTGAAATGGACCGGGTAACACACTCGCTCATTAACTCATTTTTTGGGCCAGGTTGAGCCTCAAAAATAAATTCTACTCTTTACCCAACCAAAAATGCTTATTCCCAAGTTCGTGCGTGAATTAACTCATACTAGTATAAATCTTTGCGTGAGTTAACTCACACTAGTGTAAATCACTGTGTGAGTTAACTCACGCAGATTTAACATGTGAGTTTACTCACGTAAAGGTGGTATTTTGGAATTTCGGTTGAAAATGACCAAAATATATTTGGTAAAGTGCAGAATTCTCAAAAAGTAAGACTAAAAAGCATCACGGTCTTTTTGGCTGAACACATTTAGCCCAATTGAAATAAATATAAAAAGTTAATTAAAAAAACTATTTTGCTATAAGTTTATCTCTTTTATTTTTTTTCATAAATTAACCTAACTGATCTTGGTATGAGTTTACTCCTCATTTTTTGAATTTTCAGGCTAATAATATTGTATTGGTTTAAATTCACATTTCACAGTTTCAAAAAGTTGTAATTTTGGCCCCCTTAAAAAATGGATTATAAGACCCCTAACTTTTGTCCCTCTTTTGAATGGTCGATTTTGACCAAATCAACGCCCATGTGGCAGGTCACTTAACTGACATGGCAGACAACTTTGTATTTATCATTTTAAAAATTAATAGTAATTCCATGCGTGTAATTAGGCAGTTAAAAACAAAAATAAAAAAAGCCACATAAGCATCAGAAATAATTAAATAAATAAGAAAAATAATAATTTCAAATTTAGGAATATCATCTTCAAGAGCAGCCCATCCAAAAATCATCTTAAAAACTAGAAATCATCCATTATAACACACAGACCATCAACAGCCCAAAACATCATCTAAACCCAGCAAAATCTTCAACACCTAAATCCACTAAAATCTTCAACAACCAAAATAGCACCACAAAATCTTCAAACTCAACTCTTTAAACTCAAAATGACGCTGTCCTTTCCCTTTAAAAGGGTTTGGCTTTGAATCCAAACGGTACAATAACAACTAGCCCCCTACAATCAGAACCAACTGGCAAAGGCTTGTGTGTTGTCATGTGGTATGTTCCTCTTTCTCCTTTTATCCTTTTGATACTCAACTTTTATCCCTTTGATACTCAGCTTCAACTTTTGATTTAATTTCATTGTTTTTGTTAGGTTTTGGGTTATGTACAGATAGGTCGCCGGAGAATGAGAGAGACGCCGAAAAGATCACCGGAGAATGAGAGAGGCACCAGAAAGGTTATGGGTCCATTGTGGATTCAGGTTTGCAGATTTTGAGCAAGATTAAAAAATGCTCATGGTGGATTTAGGTTGCGAGGGTTCTGGGTTTTTTTTTGTGTTGTGTTTATTTGGCAGATAAAATATCAATTTTTAGAGGGTTCTGGTTCTGGGTTTGTAGATTGAAAATTGTTGTTCACACACATGTTAAGGCTGAAAAACACCAGTAAAAGACATAAATGCCCCTCGGCAGTTAACTGTCGAGGAATTGAAGAACCGACGACAGTTAACTGCCGAGGATTCCTTCGGCAGTTAACTGCCGATACGATCCTGATACAAATCCAAGCAGAAGCTCTCTCTCATCCGTTATTACTCTCAATCTCTCAAAAATTCTCAAATCTCTCTCAAAATCTCAACCAAATTTATTCAACAAAATCACAAGTAAGTAATCATAGTGCTATTAACTTACATTTTAGTTGTTATAAATGTTTTTCTTTTTAAGATTTTGAGTTTTTAAGTTGATTTTGAGTAGATTTATTTAATTTTTAGTTTTTGAGTAGATTTACATGTTATAATTCATTTTTAGAGTAGATGTAAGTTGATTAATTTTGATAAAATGTTTGCATGATTTTTATGTTATAGTTATGATTTTTAGTGTTTTTTTTTAATTTTAGATTTTGAGTAGATTTTATTTTTTTTTAGTGTTTGAGTAAAGTAGATTTACATGTTATAATTCATTTTTAGAGTAGACGTAAGTTGATTAATTTTGTTAAAATGTCTGCATGATGTTTATGTTATAGTTATGATTTTTAGGGTTTATGTATAATTTGCACTCCAAGTGTTTGATGAAATGTTTGAATGAGTTTTTCATTGATTGTTATTAATTTCTTATTGTGTAGTGTACTTGCAAAAAGTACAATAAGGGATACTAGGGTTTGTATCGTATTCTAAGGTCTTAGACTGGTCATTGGAGAGTGTTCTCAAGGGTGGTATTTATAGCCTTCTATGAGATTGGGTTTTGGTTGCTTAGTCTCCAAGCAATAGGGGTATTTGTGTATTTTGGGCGGTTTCTAGAAGATTCTAAAGACTGATTGAGGCGGCGCCCTGGATAAGGCGTGCCCAAGGCCCTAAAGCCCTTTTGGAGGGTGGTAAGGCCTTTTTAAGGGGTCTAAAAGCCCTTTTGGAGGTCTTTCAGGTCCTTAGGAAGATTATGACGGTCCATGTAGATTTGAAAAAATGGCCGATATGTTCGACGTTCATGCACAATTCAACGGTGGAGAACCTCAGAGGTTGAAGGTTCGGCACCTTGGTGTCACAGAGGTATCAAGGATCAACTGAATGAATTCAACCAAGGAGTCAACCCCGGAGACACAAGGAGAGTGGAATACGTTCGGTGTAAACATCCAACGCTCGACGATGGGAGAAAATCATTCAGTTGGGTGAACGAACAACGACAACGTGAGGAGCATGTTTTGGGAGCACAACATGTCTAGTGGATCGATATGCGTGTAACGTTGCTGAGATCAACTGAAGATATTATCAAAATCTTCATTCCGCTAGAAGATCGTGATTAGGTAGGGAATGCACCTTCCAACTACAACAATTGTCTTACTTTGAAATGGGGTAATTCAAACTTGTTAAACGGCAGTTCTCAAGCATTCACCCGGCAGTTCCATTGTTCCTTTCAAAATATTAAATTCTTGTTTGTTTGGTTTAGATAATCGTATTGAAGTGTCACGGAATGCACCTCATTCTTGTGACACTTGAATACCATCATCTAAACCAAACTAACAAGAATTTTATCTTTTGAATGGAACAATAGAACTTCCGGGTGAATGCTTGAGAGCTGCTGTTTAGCAAGTTTGAATTTACCCCATTTCAGAGGTAAGATAATTGTTGTAGTTGGAAAGGTCTACCTGAATGTAATGTAATGATAGGACATATTTAGAAACTTTATGTAATGTAATGTAACTTTTATACGAATTTATTCAATACCAGCTTTATTCGAAATTATTCAATACGTAACTTTATTTGAAATTATTCAATACACGATTTTATCCGAAATTGTTGCAACACTGGAATACCTAGTTTCTCCAAGTGCCTCTGAAGCCCATAGACATGGTGTTCGCTGCCGACCAGTGCAACCACATGTCAAATTGGACATAAATTAATTTTCATAGATACTAGATTCTAGGTTATTTTTCAAATTATGTCCATGGTTTGGATTTTGAATACAAATTGCTTTCTATCCAACTTATTGGCATAGCCATAGTAAAGATAAATTTCTTCTTATAGCAGTCAACATTATTCTTGTGGATCTATTAATCATAATGGACGTCAATTAATAGTTATTTAAGTTAAGAATTAACCCAAGGTCATCTTAGGAAAAAGTTGTTACAATTAAAATGCAGTTAAGTTCAACCTAGACCTAAATTTGTATTTAAGACTCAAAATTTATAACAAGATTTAATAAAGATTTTGTTTTGTACAAATCTTTTAGTAGAAGTTTAAGCAAAATATCTCTCGACTCAAAGTATATGGGAGAAAACATATCCTTGGTAATTGGTATTTGGTACATGGTGATTGAGCCATGCTGAGGCAGCCTTTTTCTCCTAGACCGTTGGCATATAACAGTCTAGAAGAAAAAGTAGTGGAGTAGTTGGGCTGGTCACAGTGTCTTGCCTAACAATTTCAAAAAATTTGTCAGTTGAACTATGATTTGTGAACCTCTTATTACCGTTTTCTGGTTTGAGCTGTTTTACTCTTGATTTTTGAAAATAGTATCTTCGATATGTTGCCTGTTACACCATCTATACTGTGATTCATGTGTTTCTTCTTGATCATTTACCAATCTTCAAATTACATCTATTATTATTGGAAACTATTCTTTCTTTCTATAATTGCTGGTAAGCTTCTAAACATATATTTTCATGTACTTCTATCTATATATTTCCAATGTTTGCCACAAATTCTATAACAACCATTCCAATCATATAACATATAGCTACTGCCAATACATGTTGCAACCAAGAGTTGTTAACAATTTCCAAAGCTATAGAACCACCCAAATACACTTTGAACTCAACTGTTGATGATCCTACTTCATGTAATCTAACTGCAGTCATACCAAACAATTCAGTAACCATTGATGATTCCAGTACAATATCTACAACTCGTAAAAAATAAATCATTATAAAACAATGTAGAAATATACTAAAAGTATCAGAGATTGCTAACAGCCTCAATTAAAAACATTAGACATCAAGCCAAATGCATAATGGTATGAACCCAATGAGAAATAACTTGTGCGCATTTTAGGCATCCAACACATTTGGAGATGAAGCATGATGAAGAAAAATTCTTATAGCCATTCTTGGTTTTACATACGGTGGCAAACTTTGGAGAATTCTAGTCCAACAAAAATCATTATCAAGTAGAAATGAAATTGTCACAGGGGACTCAATGCTATGTTCAGTTCTATAGTCTGCTGTTCCCAAACAGTTGAAGTTGTAAATCTTGCAGGGATCTTCATTGTAATGTAAGACCAAATTCTTGTAGTTTTTCCAACATTCACGATGTGACTCTTTTCTTAAGTTATTGGATTTAAGTCAGTGAGAGAACTTTCCCACTAAAATCGATCCTTACCAAAATGTTATTTTCTTAAAAACATTTGTATAATGGTATCTGATTGGATGACTATGTTAAAAAGTTGTTCGTCAAGACTGCATAGATAATCTTAAAATCTACATGTTTGGTGCAAATATTGAATCTATAAAGAAATCCCACATCATGATAGTATTTTTTTTTAATACAAATGCTTGAAGTCCCACATCGAAACTTTGGCAAGCAAAGAGAGTTAAAGAGGCTATAAATAAGTAGCTTATAATTAATTTGTAAATAGGAAAACGATTTGTAACCCATAAACACTTCCTAAATCAAAGGTAGTGTACGAAGTGGTAGTGTTTATTTTTGGCTTAATAGTAGTTTTGGCCCCTTAACTTTTATGAAGTTGTGATTTTGGTCCTCTAAGAAAGAAAAAAAATTACAAAACTATCTCAAATGTGGCACCTCATTTAGGGTGCCATGTCAGCGTAGACCAAGTCAAAATTGGTTTTGGGTGCCAAAACTGCCATAGATGCAAAATCTAAGGGGCGGTTTTGTAGTTATTTTTTTAGGGGGCCAAAATCGTAACTTTAAAAAAATTAGAGGGTTAAAACTGCTATTAAACTTTTATTTTTTTCAGTCCCGTTGAACTGGTAGAATTTCTCACCACTTATTCACGGCATTATATTTAAATGCTCAGTGGTTTATTGAAATTCAACCGTTGAACATGAGGAAAAATGGTAAAAATTTCCTAAATCAGATTTAAACTTTGTGTTATAACTGTATTGTGGTTTGAGCTGTTTTTATTAAATCGGCTTAAATATGTTATCTCCTTTATTATTTTGGTTTAAATCCTTGCTTTGTTGACATGTCCATTTCTCTAATTATGAAACTTGATGTCTACCAAAAATACAATCTTACTCTTTAATTTTTGACACGTCATTAAAATTATATCTTTTGCTTCAATCTTCTCCTATTTTCTTTCTCTTAAAAACAAATTAAAACAAACTTATTTGATAAAACACACTAATTTAATCTTTTTTAAATAATGAAGAAACTTAATCTTAATCACAATACAAACTTAATCTTAACCCAATTCAAAACAAATTTTCCTATAATTAAACTTCTAAATATCGAAAGAGTTAAAAACAATTTACAATCTATTATCTTTCTCTATTTATGAAGGTTAATGATCAGGAAAAAATACAATTTTACCTTATCTTAATATTTTGACACCTAAGCATATATTTACATTTTTGTGTCTTTTGTGAAAAAGATCATATTTAACTGAGAGAGAAAATAATTTTTAAAAGAAAATTCATTTTATATTGATGTATATAAACAAACTAAATTATTTAAAAAAATGTTTTTATTACGATAAACAAACACAAATATATTATGATTTTTTTATAAAAATTTAAAAAAATCACTAAATTATTGAATTTCAATATTATTTTTATTTTAATTCGTAACAAACAAGTCCTACGGGTTTTTTGGTGGTGGCCGGGGTTTGAACTCCGGACCTTACGTATATTATGCATTGCCCTACCAGTTTGCT
>Ga0228711_1000888_pt1 | contig 40945 bp, 15 predicted proteins | sample MedpolnodulmetaG_2_FD_177996 | JGI IMG/M metagenome (GOLD analysis project Ga0228711, IMG submission 177996) | Root nodule microbial communities from Medicago polymorpha collected in Santa Monica, California, United States - brown nodules | ecosystem: Host-associated > Plants > Roots > Nodule...
GATCACTCTAGTCTATTCATTTTTCAACAAGCCTCAATTCTCATGATTTAGTCAATGAAATCATATATATATATATATGGGTAAATGAAAAGTAGTCATAATATAAATAAGAGGAGTAACACACTTTTTTCAAACAATAAAATAGTGGGGGGGCGTGTTTTCAACAATCACTTTAGTCTATTCATTTTTCAACAAGCCTCAACATACTTTTCATTCTTATATCCTTGAATTTTTTTTATAATTTTTAATTAAATTGCTTGTATATGTTGTGCGTTTGAAATTTTATTTCTTTTCTTTAATAAATTATACTTTCAACGTGGTCTCTCCTAAATGTAATTTTTAGCTTCGTCTATAACTCATTCGTCTATAACTCATGTATCTAATATCTTAAAGTTTTAATTGGAAATGTTGTGTTCAAAATCGTTACATAAATATATTATATTATACGGTAAAGTCATGCATTACATTAACAAATGTGTCTCCCTAAAAAAATAAAGATTTTGTTAATTAATTTTTTTTTTAGTATCTATGTATATCTATGTTTTGCCTTTTTGTCGTCACCTTATTCAAATAAACTTGGTCATTTATATAGAGTTGTAGCTTGATGACTATTGCTGAAGAAAAACCTTGTCTTTGAATCTAATTAAATGTTGAGATATCATGAATGACTTTGGTCATTGTATCATTCATTCATTTCCATCAACGACGTTCTTAACGATTTTTACTCTTTTTCATAAGTCAAAACAAATTTTTCTTTTTTTAGCAAAGAGTTGTTGCATGCATCATTAACAAAATCTTGAGTCATTGTTGGTACAGAAGATCTCAGTACAGAGGCTTGCACCACAAACGTTGACTTCCACATAGTTGACCTTAATATTGATATAGAGTTTTGTCTTTATCTATGACATAGTGCTTCATCAAGTTCCATGGTGGTTGACCAGAGTCCAGAGCATTGACCGGAGTCCAGAGCATTGACTTGGTCTATAGGCAGAACTTCTCTTATACTTAGGATTTCCTGCACACTTAAACACACATTAGAGTATCTTTGTTCTCATACATACTTTGCTATCACCAAAACTTAAGGGCTTTATTCTTTAGCCAAATTTGGTCTAACACAACGTACCTAACTCATCTTAATCGTTCAGATCACATGAGCTCCTCCACCTTCAGCATGCTAAACATAGCTTGTTCATTCAGGTCATGCGAGCTTCAGCTTCAACATGACAAGCTCTTACTCAATTTATTGTCTAAGTAAACATTGTGGTCCTCTTGGAAGTATCTCATAATGTGTCACACGTCTTGCATGTACGAGTGACATGAGTTGTGTATGTCTTAACGCCATGTACCTTGTACGGACAAGTTGTGCAAAGAAGGAATAACCAGTTCCATAATCTACAATGCATGTACAAACAATATATGTGGTTCTTAGAGAGTTAACCTAATGGGTCTAGATATCCAAAGAGAAACCCATTAAGTCAAGGAAGTGAGGACTATAAAAGGATATACTTTGAAAAGGGTAAAGGGTGGATTCATTTTATCTTGAATAGTGTATTTTTATTTAAGATATTTTCAAAGTGTTGTTAGAATTCCTCTTATGACATTTCACTAAACAGCTCATTTGTTGTAACTATGTTGTGTTTATATACGTGGACGACAATAATTAGGGTTTATAATTAGCAATATTCCTCTTATGACATTTTCAAATAACATCACTCATATTACAATACCCTATGAAACCCTAATTATTGCTACTCTATCATATCCTTATAATGAATAACAAAATTTTAATTCATGCAAACTCGGGAAAACCATTGAAGATAAAAGATTATGAATAATTGTTTTTTACTTTGTTTTCTCTGATCTAATACCACTTATTTTTTGGTAAATGATCTAATACCACTTATTTAAGTCATAACTAAGATATTTTCCTTTTTTTCTCTGATCTAATACCAAGACGATTTTTAACGACTGGTAACTAATTAGCATTACACACTGGTTATAAATATAAAAAAAATGCTTTTATATATGTTTAGTCCCTGCAAATATGGGTCATTTAAAAATTGATCCCTAAATTTGTTAATCCTGGCATTTTGCTCTGCCAAAGTTTAGTCACTTAAAATTTGGTTCCTCAAGTCATAATCTCGCTGAGGTAGCAGTGATTAACTGACGTGTCCGGTGTTAATTGGAATAAGTGGTTGCTGACTCATATTTTTGCCTTGAATGATCAAAAGTGCCCTTTGATAAAATCAAAACATGATGAAATGAAACGACTATTTTGCCCTTATCTTCTACCTCATCCCATCTCTAGCACTTTGTACTTGTGATTGACAGCATCATAGCCAAAGCCATAACATCTTATTACAATATCATCAATCACAGCAAATGTTTTGGACCTCAATCTAGTAGAAGGGTTCCACAATCTAACACAGCCTAATTTGAATTCATATAAACAAAGTAATCCTGCATGAACCTAGAATATGGTACTGATGGTTACAGCAGGGGATGATAGGTTTGCAGATAGTGGTTTAACAGGGAAAGATACGATTTTGCAGGTCTGGGTGAATGTTGAAGACGCCAAATGTTGGTGGGCTATGGTCGGATTCACGGTTAAGAGTTGAAGTTATTTTTTGCGAATTGGGGTTCGGATTTTCCATGATTTGCATACACGTCTGAATTGAAGAAGGGATCTCACCGGAAGTCTGAGGTGGATGACAGGGATGATGTCTTCGGGAAGGATTGGCGGTGATTCAACAGCGATCGGAGAATGAAGTTGGTGCCGCTTGGTGGCGGTTCCGATTCCCTGTTGTTTCGGAACGGTGTTGCTCGGTCGCATCGAAGCATCATCGACCTCGAACACAACCTTTGTTTCCAATCTCTTCAATTCTTCGATTTCAATGTTGTTATTGTTTCAGAATCGTAAGAATAGAGGAAATTTTAAGTGGCAATGTTGTTGTTTCAGAATCGTAAGAATTTATAATGACATGAAATTGTTGTTGTTGTTTCAATTTTTTTACAGAGAAGCTTGAAATTGAAGTGACCATGTTCATGAAACTATGTTGCAGATAAGTGAAGGAGGGAAGATTGAGAAGATGAACACAGGGGTATAATGGTCCTTTTGCATTTATTTTAAAGCTCAGGGATATTTTAGTCCTTTCACACCAATTTTTGATGAGTCATCAAGCCACTTAACTAATCAATGACGTGGCAGTCATTAAATGGATTGAGGGACCAAATTTTAAGTGATTAAATTTTGGCAGTGCAAAATGACAGGATTAACAAATTCAATGACCAATTTTTAAATGACCCTTATTTGCAGGGACTAAACACATAAAAGTCTACAAAAAAATGACACTATTTTTTTTAAACAAATCAAATCAAATACAGTTCTAGTGAGTTTAATTTAGTTGGTATAAACAATGCTAAAGTCCGAAGTCCGGGGTTCAAATCCTAGCCTCTAAAAAAAAAATCAAATATACATGTCAACCAAATGTATATAATTAAACTCTCATGCAATACCCTTCCTCCAATGCTCAACCCGCAAAATCGATAAGCACGAGCCAAAGCAACATTTGTAAAGACATTGCTTATACCGAACCATATTAAAACATCCCTCCACACAAACGGAAAAAGGAAAAAAAAAAAGAGCACTCAAATAATAAATGTTGAATAGTTTTTCTCAAACCACGACCTTCCACATAGAGTTTTGGATTAAAATGTAAAACTCTAGTATGTTTCTCAGTATTATCTTTCAAAAAAATATTAGTATCATTTATGATTAGAGGGCTTCTATGGTGTAGTCAAGAAAATGACTTTTTTGAAAAAGTCATTTTGTTCAACCAATAGCATAGTTGTTGATGCCATGTCAGCTAATGTCATTTTGATGGACCATTGTAATCTTAATTTTACTTTATTATAAATTAGTCCTTATACAAAATATTGATTAGTTTTGATTTATTAACTTATTTTATTTAAAATAATTCATTTTTGTTATTTCATCTGTTCTGTTTTGTTCGACCCAACCAAATCAGAAAAATTGTTCCTCCTTTCTTCTTCATCTGCAAACCCAAAATCGAAGAAATCGTTCGTCCTTTTAGAACCAGTTTTGTTCATCCTTTCTTCATCTTCGTTCCAAACCCAATTCAAAATCGAAATCGAAATCGAAATTCATTCACTACAAGAAATTGGCGATTTTGCGACACTAGATTTGCGGCTGTTCAAAAATAACTCGCAATATGAGATCTGCGACTGTTCTTGCGACCCTTTTTAACAACAGCCGTATCAGTTTTCACTTTTTTTCCTAATGTTTAGCTTATATTTCTCCCTCTATTCTTTTCCTGCACGCGGACACAAGATCCAAAATTTCTCTCTCTTTCTCTCTCATATCAAAAACCCCCAAATCTCAAAGGAGGAGAAGAGAAAACCCCAAAATGTTCCTCTATTTCTCGAAACCCCCAAATCTCCAATCCCACGAATCCTATCAATCTTCCTTCACTAAAATCAACCAACCCACGATTCAACCCAACCCATGAAAATCTTTGCGAAATCGTTTGTGGCTTGATTCAGCCCAACGACTCAACCAACCCTCAAAGACACAATCGATTCAAGGTCAAAGGTATCTTCTCTCCCAATCTTATAGTTGTTTTCGTCAACTTGTATGTAAATAAATTGATCATACAAGCAGCACGTAGAAGGAGAAATTGGTAAGGTATTTTTTTTCATCCCTAGATAAGCAAATTGCATTCTATCTATACCCACTTTTGGTGATGTGAGTACGGATAAGTGTAGCTAGAGGTTCAGTGCTCACGATGATTACAACGTTAAGTCGGCTTATCATCGTATTATGGAAATTCTGGTTGCTAACAGGTAGCTTCTAGTGGAAGGAAGTTGAAGGAATTGTGGAGCTTAAAAATATCGTAGAGAGTTAAAGTTTTCCTTTGACGAACGGTACGGTGAGGAGTTCAGTGTCTGGATAGATGTATTCATTGTGACGAGTCTTACGAAATGGCTAGCATGTTTTTTTTTCCCGGATGTCCTAAGGTAGAAGAAGCCTGGACCAAAGTGGGTTTGTGGTCCGAATAGTAGATGGTTTTGTGGTTGTGAGTTTTTAGATCCTTGATTCTTTATCGCAGCATAATCTATGTTTGTTTTCAATTACATTGTGGGGTATCTAGAAGTGCAACAATGATAAGTTGTGGAATGACGTCGAAACTCGACCTTTTGTGGCTGTTCTTTTAGCGCACAACATGTTATTGAGATTGTAGTAGATTCGGCAACGACATCTATAGAAAACTCAGCACCAATTCTGTTTTTGGTGTCATTCTAAAAACTTGTACAGTCTCTCTTTATTTTTCCAAAACTTAAAGATAAGTTTCATTATGAGACAAACAAATAATGTCGCTCATTTACACGCTAGTTTTCAATTCATGATCATATTTTGTTTTTGAGAGAAAATTATGATCATATGACTTCTTTTATTGTGACTTGTATTGTGAATGAAATCAGTAAATTGTGTTTCTGTAACAAAAAAATGAAGTCTTTCATGAATTATCTCAATCACTGTGTTTCAAAAAGACAATCTTCTCTAAGAGAGTGTTAATCTCCGCAATTCCAAGTAAACAAATGTGAATTACGTGGAGTAATTTTTATCGGAAGATGTTAATTTTATAGTTAGATGTATCAATATTAATTTTATTAAATAGGTTAGATTGTAATTTTTTGAAAGTTATACAAAAAAATTGGGTTATATTTAGATGACTTTGAGTTTGATGACTTTATCTATATCTCTCTCGTATCATTAATCTATCGTTCTCTCTTATCTAAAATACATAAAAGTTCAAAAATCACCCAAGTATTTTTCAAAGAATCCCCGTTCTCCCTCAATCGTTTTCCCTCAGCAACACAACAAAGCCGCCAGTTTTGTTTCAATATCGTTGTCTTTGTTGTGAAATCAACTAGTATTATAAAATATAAAATAAAAGAACAACAACAACTAACTTCAATTTTGAGTAACACCGATGCCAAGCCAAAGGAGCTTCATCTCATGGCCACTTGTTGAGGGTACATACCCTTAACATGTGTGACATTTTGCCCTTTATAACATCCCAAGTGTGACATTATGATATTTGAACATCCATTTTTTAACAACTTTTGTGACAACTTTTTCTCTCATACTTACATTGTGTTTTTAGTTTCTCTCTCTATTGCTTTGGTTTTTGTTTCACTACCTATATTTCTTTGTATATTTTGGTTGTTAAACAAGTTGTCCCAACAAAAGTTTGTTCAAACAACATTCCTCTTTAAAAAATGACAGTACACTTTATTTTACCCTATATCATCAAATCAAAACAGGATACAATGATCGTTTTTGTTCTACCATGGGGCACAAGTGAGCAATTTCAAACTCAATCGGTTTTTCTAGTTAATTGCACCAAAACTTTGCTATCTAGATCCGCTGCAGTCAATTTTTTGCGCATTTAGGACAATCATGGCTTTTTTTATCAAGATCAAACGATCTATATTTTATAATTTTGTTACTTGTTTTTGCCGGTGTCGGCACGTATTCATTACCAAATGAACCAATTTTGATTGAAATCGCCAAAGGCTTTAGTGAGACAACAATGATTCGATGAAAAGTACTCCCTCCGATCTCAAATATAAGAAAAGATTCTTTTTTTAGGTTCATTGAATAATTAATGTATCTGCTTTACATTGTAGACCAGATACATTAACTACTCAATGAACCTAAAAAAAGAATAAGAATATTTTCTTATATTTGAGACCGGAAGGAGTAGTAAACATGAGTGTCGTATCAGAAGACAATTGTTGTTTTGACATTCATTGTGTCTTAGTGACACAAGTAAATATTCACCAGCCTACCAATTTCACCAACCTATCAATCCTACTTAAAAACTCAAACCTGACTACATTGCTGTACAGTGCTCTGCTTGAATGAAATTGCTAACTAAAAATCATGAACCAGCTTCGTGGTCTACCCTCCAAACAATGAAGAAAAATCAATTGAGAATGTTTCAAAGAAATCTACAATGCATGGTCTTGGGTTATGCTTGGAAGGGCGGTAAATGCCCCCTCACGCTTACGGGTATACAAGTTCAGGGAATATTGAACTTCTAAAATATCTTAAATACACAATCTTTGCCACCCTTGTTTTCACCGGTTAAACAAAGACGCTATTGGAAGAGCTTGGGATTTTTATACTTTAAGTATGTCCAACATTAATAGTTTTCAATAATAACAGGTTTGATGCTATTTATCACCTGCTCTTGACCATACTCAACAATTATTAAATATCAAGGTCCGCTCATTCAAAAGCATCAAATTAAAATGATCCAAAATGTATGTATTGCCCAAGAACACAAGCAAAACATCAGACAATAACATATTGTTGCTACACAAAACTGAAATGAAATCTAAAATTAAGCAAATCAAATAAGGTTCATGATATAAAACTGATCCAACAACACAAAAAAAAACTTCATATTAGCTTCTTCTAAGCACGGGCTGGAGGAGCTCCGGGTCCAGCAGGGCGTGGACCAGCTTGACCTGGCTGGCCGGGCCTGGGTGCGTCATCCTTGAAAAAGAATTAAATAAACCAATTAGACACCACCAAATGAAATATATAGCATAATTAAGAAATATAAAAGAAACAATTTCATAGCTAAAGAATCAAAAGTCTTGGTATAATTATAGCACATCCTCCAAAAGTAAAACATGCATCATATATCATACATATACACTACTACCCACTCAAGCAACAAGATATATCTTCAACCAAAAGAGAGGTTGATCAAAATATGAAATCTAAATTGGGATATTTTGAAGGAAAAAAATTGCTGGCATTTGGCAGAGGAAGAAAGCCAGGCTAAATGATAGCAGGCATTCACAATCACATTATCAAATAACTACAACCTTCAAACAACATGAAAAGGAAATGACATTAACAGTCTACAAAACAAATGTGCTATTGACGTAGCATTTGAGAAAAGATAGGAAAACATTGTTCCAAATGTCTAAATCAAGATATCAATTTTTAAGAGTTACTAACGTAGCACATGGCATTGCACCACCATCTTTCACAAATTGGCACACTATATCATCACTACTTCATTCTACTGGTTAAATAAACCAAGAGCCTGTTTGAATAAACAGCTTATTTGCAGCTATATCATCACTACTTTATACTACTGGTTATATAAACCAGTAGCCTATTTGGATAAACAGCTTATTTGCAGCTTATTGTGATAAGTGCTTATGCATAAGCTTGCATAAGCCATTTTTAAAGAAAAAGATAAAACATCATTAAATTTTGTCTGATATAAGTTGTTTCTATAAGTATATTGGAGAACTTATGAAAATAAGCTGAAAAAACTTGTAAAAATTGCCATAAGCTATTTTCATATGTTTTCCCAAACAGTCTCGGAAAACTTATGCCAGTTGATAAGCTCAAATAAGCCAATCCAAACCGACCCTAAATCAAATCCAACAAATAAACGGACAATTGTGATAAATTTAGGGGCCCAACCTGAATTCTTATCATTGTAATAAACCTCTCAACATTAGATTTCAGAGGCAATGGTGTGACTCTACTAATTATTATAAATTATATAAAAAAAAAACAAGCTTTCAGCATTTAAAGTTAAAACCACACATTTACATAAAGAAAAACTAGAAAAATAAAAAAGGGAATTACCCTGCGCCTAATGAAACGCTGTGGAGGCTCACGCTTCCTCCTGTCAGTGCGAGATCTGACCCTCACAACATGAGAGTGAATAGCACATGACACACAGTACTGCATCTTAACGTACAGCTTAGGAAGAGTGTATTCTACAATTTACAATAACAAAATCAATAACACAAATCTGAAACTTTGTTGAATAAATTAATAGATGAAAAGAGGGCAAAGAACATTACGATCATAAACACAAGCTTCCTGAACATCTCTAACTGCAGCTTGTTCAACAATGTTCCTCACAAGAAAACGCTTGATAGCCTTATCCTATTTAACAAAAAAAAAAAATCGATTCGATTCAATATAAGATTCACGCAAATACACAAATTTGAAAGCGTGAAGGAAAAAAAAGGATGAAATACCTTAGGACAGCATTTTCCACAGTTGGAGCAACGGATGAATTTGACATGGCCACGGCCATGCTTGTTACGACCTCCATTTCTACGCTTGAACGTCTGATACAATTAACAAACAGATTTAATGGTGAGATTGAGAATATCAGATACGAAGATTAACAAAAGTGATTGGGATTGGGATTCCGATCGATCGAAACCTACCATTGTTGCCAAGCTCCGAGCACTTCAGCAGCCGCAATGCCTCTAGGGTTACGTTCGAGTTGATGCACTGAGATGAGATGTGTGTGAATATATATGAATGTTATTTTTATAATTGACCCCATTGTTTTTTGTTTTCCACTTTTCACCCCCGCTATTTCTTTTACAACCCCTTTTTTGGTTTCATTGTTTTTTTTCGAATAAAATCATCATTCCTTCAAAAATTAAATAAAATCATAAGGTTTAGTTGTAACATTATTATTTTCTCCTTAGAAAAAAACTATAACATTATTTGGTTTTAGAATGGAAAAGAAACCACGTCTTTTTTGTTTGTTCGTAGACAAAGTGACAATTGTCACTTAAGCTCACGAACACAGTTGTGAGATTATGAGTTTGAATTCGGATAAAAATATTCAGTCCAACAACATTGACATTTGTTAGGTTATATGGTCATGCGGACAAGAAATCAATCTCCATTTGAGTATTTTGTGACACAAACTTTTTAAATTATAAATCTAGTAGCACTAATGGCAAAACGGAAAATTTAATCACCTTTCTTACATTAAAAAAATATATTTATCATTTGATGTTGTAGTTTTTAATTTAACTAACGTGTTTTTAATTCAAATTTAACAAATTAAGGTTGTTGTAGATTTGGTTTGTTCGTATTGCTTTAAGACTATCGTGTTTCCAATATTTGAATGGATTTAAGTGAGTCTAAACAAGTTTAGTAAGTTGACTCGCAATATCGAGATGGATTTTTGGTTCTTAAACTATAAATTTGGTTGCAGAGACCCATGACCAACCCTATTAGTGGGTGTTTGTTAAATTGTGCATGCAATTTTTCATGATTATGTTTCAAATTACTTTTGTAACCTTACATATTTTAAATTCATGTATTTCTCCTAATTGCAAATTATGAATCAAGGCAAAAACAGTTTTGGAAAGCAATAGAGATGGCATCCAATAACCCAACTAAATACCATCCCTGAACTGCAAAATGAATATGAAAGAAAACACGAGCTAGATCCTCTGCATCACGTCACAAGTAACATAAAATATTGGACACCGCACTCCTTTGTCTTGCCACCAGACTCTAGTGGGCAAACATCCATGACACATCCGCCAAAGGAAATTCTTAATTTTTGGTGGTGCCTTTAACTTCCATATACCCGACCAAAATTCTAGACGACGTAAATGTGAGGTGTCTACCAATTCTTCCATACATAGCTTGTAAACGCTCCTAACAGAACAAAAGCCATTTTTCCCTGCTTTCCAAACTAACCGATCATATGTGACTCGAGATATCAACGGTGTATTCAAAGCTCATGTTGCTATATCTTCGTTAAAATTTTAATGAACGAGGCTCACATTCCACCTTTGATGTGTAGTATCGATCAAGCTATCAACCGCGTAGTTTTGAAGCAAAGGGAAACCAAGCATATTACCGTTAATACATCTACATTTCACATCCAAGGCTCATCAAGAACAATGGTAGAAGTTACCTGCACCGATGCACCAACGTGCGCCACCACGAACAATGAAATGACTTGCAAAATATTTCGCCAAACATAACTTGGATTATGACCCAATGTGGCTGTGAGACTACTTAGAGAAGGAAATTGTATTAATTTATACACCTGCTTTGGATTTTCGTATATTTTATATTATATTAAATAAAAAATTATATAAAAAAAAAAGGTTTTGGATTATATAATTTAAGGGGTATTTTGGGAAGAAAAAGAAGACACGGTGAAACACATAGAGGAAAAAGTAACGGCGAGTATATATACCCTCAATTCTATCTTGCAAAAGTGGACGGGACAAACAACAATCGCAGCCATGGGAAGAAGTAAAACCCTAATTCCCTTCTCATTTTTTTTCATTCATTTCTCTGTTTCTTTCGTTTTTATAATTTATGTTTCTGATGAATCCATGAATTCTTATTTCATTTTTTTAAAGAGATATGATGATGTTTACATTGGTCCGTGTTTCTGATTCACCCTGACAGACAACCTCTTCCAATTTCTGATCTCTTTTTCAAACTTTTTTTTTATTTTTTTTATTTTTGTGATTTAGGATTTAGGGTTTATAGATCACGAGCTGAAATTTCATTATATTTACGACAGCTATTGCATTAATTTTATTTTCTGTTTTGATTTGGTGTTGCTGTAAGTTGAATCTAAATGATGTTTTATTTGTTTTAAATTAATTGTGAACTTGATGAGTTTATTAGAATGAATGATTTGTTTCGAATAAGTTCATTTTTTCCAATGTTTCATGATTTATTACAATATTCTGTAAAAAAACAAAATCAGTTTTGATTAAGGGTCCATTTGGATTGGCTTATTTTTGCACTTATGCAAAACAGATGCAAATAAATAAGTGTTTATATATTATTCATAAGTCTCTCAAGATAGTTTATGAAAAAACAGCTTAAGATAAAATCTTAGTTAGTGATAACTTATCAATTAACTTAAATGCTTGTTTATTTGCGTAAACTTTTTTCAGATGCTAAAAAATAAGCCATTTCAGATGGACCCTGAATATATAATTTGTTTCAGATTTGAAATTCGGTATGATGCTTTTGAAATTGACACTAGGTTTATACGTTAATTTTGTGGCCAACACTAATAATATATGAGCCACTGTTTGTCATGCTTTATGTTATTGTATACTTGATAAACCGATATGTATTGTGGCATGCTTTATGTGAACTTTTATGTGAGTATTCGTAATACACAATGGAGTCTATTTTTTATGTCTATCGTTTTATCTGAAATTAAAATCTCCTGTTTTCATTTGTGTTCATTTGTAATTATATGGAACAAGCTATGATAGAACTGATTCTTTTTTTTTTGTCTATGGGTACTATTTGTGTGATTGTAATCATGTTTGTTTTATTTATAGGACCTGCAAGGTGTTACCGTCAAATTAAGAACAAGCCATATCCAAAGTCACGTTTCTGCCGTGGTGTTCCTGATCCCAAGATCAGGATTTACGATGTTGGCATGAAAAAGAAAGGTGTTGATGAGTTTCCTTTCTGTGTTCATCTTGTCAGTTGGGAGAAGGAAAATGTGTCCAGTGAGGCACTTGAAGCTGCTAGGATTGCCTGCAACAAATACATGTCAAAATTTGCAGGAAAGGATGCATTCCACTTGAGAGTTAGGGTTCATCCTTTCCATGTTCTTAGGATCAACAAGATGCTTTCATGTGCTGGAGCTGACAGGCTTCAGACTGGTATGAGAGGTGCTTTTGGAAAGCCGCAAGGTGTTTGTGCTAGAGTGGCTATTGGGCAGGTTCTTCTTTCTGTTCGTTGCAAGGACAACAACAGCCATCATGCTCAGGAGGCTCTCCGTCGTGCTAAGTTCAAGTTCCCTGGCCGTCAAAAGATCATTGTTAGCAGGAAGTGGTAAGTATTTGTTCTATTGGCAGATTTGAATAGTAATATATTACCTTGTATCCTCTGTAGGTTTGTAGTATGGTATTACTTTGCCCTTTTACTTCAATCCATGTTTTAACTATATTCATTGCTGTTTTAAATGCTTCTTCAGGGGATTCACTAAGATTAACCGAGCTGATTATCTGAAGTTAAAGTCTGAGAACAGAATTATGCCTGATGGTGTGAATGCTAAGGTAATGTGAAGCTGCATATGAATTCATTGTACCGCATGTTGGATATTTGTTTCTTCCTGCTAAAGACATACTTTTTGCTAACTTGAATCATGTTAGTTTGGAATATATTGGGGCATGTGTCTGATTCGTGAATATAATCTGTTTGAACACTCGATTGGTACTTTTCTTCAGTTAGTTTTGTCTAAGTAATCCGCCTTTCAACTTACAAGTTCTTTTTGTGATTTTACAGCTTCTTGGATGCCATGGACCATTGGCCAACCGTCAACCGGGAAGAGCTTTCCTGACTGCCAGCTGTAATGATGAGGCTTAGGCTTGTTTGTTATTTTGAAATTTTCGTATTTGAATCACATTTGTTTTGCAAGAGCGACTTTGAATTTTGCTATTATTTTGTCTGCATTTCATATTAAACTGAGTTCAGTTAGCTTCCGTTTTGAAGACAACCTTGAGTTGATGATTTAATCTTATATGTTGTTATGGTTGACTTGCTATTTCTCCTTTTAGTATTTAATGTGTGAGAAGAAAAACTTTCCATAGAGATTTGGTATATTTGGAACCAAACTTTTCTTATTTTACTCATCCAAATCTACCTTACTTGCAAATCTCACTGATTCGGTGATTATCACGAAATGGGTTCAGTTTCTTTGAAAATTGGTGATGGAACAGCAAGATTCATAAGAGCATCACTGTGTTCTTCAGCGTTTGACATTCTTATGTTTTAATTTGTCATAACAAGTACAACCAATCTCTTTGCTCTTGATTCTCTCTTTTCCTCAAAATTTCATTTGAGAAATGGCTTTTTTTTAAGTCATAATACTCAAGTTATTTTGCAACATACAGCTTTACATCTAAAAAAAAATAGTGAAATGATACTTGAAAAACCATTTTATAACAATTTTTTTGACAACTTTCTCTCATTCTCACGTTATATTTTTACTTTTTCTCTCTATTGCTATGATTTTTGTGCTAATACATGCATTTCTTTGTAAAAATTTGGTTGTCACATAGGTTGTCAAAAATATGGATGTTAAAATAACATAACTAAAAAAATACTTATGTTATGTTGCAACATACATTTTCACATCCTTTTACAGCTTTTTATTATTCGTACAACTTTTTTTATTGAAATCGCAACTCTATGCCAGTCTTGTAAAATCACTTTGTAAAAGCACTATTGTAAAATTTTTGTTTAAAATGCCGTTTGTTATTTTTTGTTGAGTAACTATTTAACAAAATATTTTTTATTTCAGAGATAAAAACTGAAAAATTAATCCAAAGATATTGTAAAAACACTTACCAGGGCCTACTTATTGCTCAACTCAATGCCTATTTGTTTACTCTTGGCACAACAAGCACCGCCCAGAAACAGTGGTGGTGATATACACTCATCTCTCCCGTGCCATGACTTTTGCTCCAAATTTTCGTCGCTATGAACCTGTGTTTTTTGAGCTTCAATTCACAAATTTGTTTCTTCATCTTTCAATTTTAGTGAGAGGTGTTCTCTGGCTGAAACTGATGCATTGTACTTGAGCATCGTTGACTATGGCCAGTCCATGGCCACAGCCACAACTATGCAGCTATCAAATATGAACTTGCTGGAATTAGTGTCAATGCAATGCGCCACGAAGTCATTAATGGCTTTAAGAGATTTCAAAAAGGCAGACTTTGTTGCAAGAGCTCTTGCATGAGTAGGAAATTCTGCAAGGTTATATACCAAGATTGAACCATAGTTACATCGGTAACTCGGATGAGTATAACTTTTAGTATTTATAGTGTAACTGGTGTAGCCTTGTGCAACGACAAAATATGAGATCGAATTTTTCGAAAAATATTGAAGTTCCTATGGGCTCTTACATTATTCACTTTAATATTGAACTAAAAAAACGCTTAAATAGATGACACAAGACTTATTGCTTATGAAACTCGAGGGACTAATTTTCAACTGGATAGTTATTCTCCTCCTTAAAAAAACTGGATAATTATTCTCTTGAGATTTTTTTAATGGATTAATTGCAGTCTTGGTTCCCCTATTTTAAAATTTAACTGTTTTGACCCCTTCCTCATATTTTGTAACTATAAAAATTTGATGTGATAAATTTTAAATGTCGTGGAATATGATCAGAAAATGGAAAAAATCAACATCGATGAAATTGTAACAAAATTCTCTTGAAAACTTCATTTAAAACATATCATATCGCAATATTTTAGACAAAATATTTGATAGAAGGACTAAAATTGTCGAATTTTAAAATAAATGGACCAATTTCACAAAATGATGAAAATAAGGGGTCTAAAACTGCAATTAAGCCTTTTTTTTTAATTTAATAAACAAGCCCTCAGTTTCAGATTGCTACAAGTCATTAGCATTATCGATCTTGCTTTTTTAGTTCAATGAACAATCGAAACTGTTATGAAATAAATCAAAGTTACAACAATATATTAGAATAATAAGATGAATGAAGTAAATAAATAGAATTAGTCCCAAAAAAAAAGAATGAGATAAAAAAAGAAAAATATATTTTTTTGCACTATACTCTTCAAATTCACATTCCAATGACATACCAGTCTGACAGGAATTACTAATCTTGTAAATTACATGCACATCAAAGGTCTAACATAACGTCCTTCAAAAAAATAAAAAATAAAGGTCAAATATAACGTATCGCCAACTTAAGCATTAATTAATGGAAATGCTTGGAAAAAATGAAAATGCTTATTAATGGAAAGGAAAATTCTTTGTGGCACGACAAAAGCTGTCGCATCAATTGCACGAATTCATCAATTTTCTCTCTTTTTAAAGTTTAATTCCAGCCAGATGTCTCTTTCTTTTTGTTTTGGTTAGGACACTTGCCTTTGATAAAAGAAAAATGGAATCACGAAGTTGTTATTTACGATATGGCGTACAATGTGCACCCTGATAGGCTTTGTTGAATTTACACTACAATATTTTCGAAGGATGCTTTGTGGCAGAAACACCTCTGCAAACTATTTGTGGAGAATATTGTGGTAATCCATTACAAAGTTAATGCAATTCATATTGTGAAATAATAATAATTTAGTTTATATATTATTTTACTTGTGTCAGAAAACAATATTTTATCTTGTGTCAAAAAATTGCTAAACAACATGAGGCGTACGTTATATATACAATACATATGGTACAGTATTCGTGCAAATGGTGCGACAAAGTTGTCGTGCCATATAACACTACTCGGAATGCTTGGAAAAAAGGAAAATGCTTATTAGAAAATAGATGTCCTCCAAAATATTCATAATAGAAACTATTTCTTTTTTAAACAGAGAACTATCATAACTCAAACAAATTCAATCATTGAAAATAATATATAAGCTCCTCTAGCAATTTTCACATTTATATTCAAAAAATATATTTAATTTGTCCACTCTGTATACATTTTGAAAATAACTTGTTTATATATAAATATTTTCAACTCCACCTTGTCATCTTTCGATATAATTAGTGGTATTAGTTACAAATATATTTGCAAGAAAAAATCACCTAACAGTTTGAAAAAGATCTTATACTTATGCACAGTTTTAAGTGAAACTCGAAAAAAAATGATTATTTGCATATGAACAATTCCAATCAAACATGCACCAGTAACTCCGACTTATTCATCTCACAAAAGAAACATGGTCAGGGAGGCAGGATTTCGCACAAGACTCTCATTCAAGCAAAGTAGTAAACCCTAGAAGCAAAAAATAAAATCTTGTCTTGTCTGAACATAAAATCCACAAGGCACGAGCAAACAATCACGTATTTTACTACAAGGAATGCAGCCATATATCACTCGAGGTTCTAAAGTGTAAGTACATAAACTGTTTTCTTAGAAAATGACCTGCGCCCTAAGGAAAGTCTTATCTATCACTTCACATTATTTTATTCCATCACTGACCGCGCTGCAAACCTGTTATCTCAAGTTCCACACCAAGCAGCACTTTAGAAAGTGCTATCATACACTTCACTGGCATATTTCCAGTTAATAACTTTCCAAATGTTCTTCAAATAGTCTGGTCTGACGTTCTTGTACTGCAATAACAAAAACAAAAGCATAAATAAGAAAATCCTTAGAAAACTAATGTGCCACTAGGAATCTCAGAACACAGTATGTTTTGAATTCTTTCTTAATGATTGTCAAACAGCATGATATGAGCTTCTATATTGATAAGCAACGCAAAATGAGATAAATATATTTTCAAAAAATTTGCACTTAAGGAACTGAAGTGTGCTGAATACATTTCTTTGCTGCGAGGAGGTAAAAAATATATTTTGAACCTAATATATGACCGGACATTGTTTCATCAATTGATTCATATAACCAACTTCGCCTAGTGAGGGAAGACTTGATTATTGTACTCTAAAGGGGAGGTAAAGCACAACTGAATCTATGATTTCACACACAGAGATAGTGGGGTAAAGACACGGGGAGGAAAAGGAAGTGAGTTTTAAAAATCTAACTTCTAACCAACATAAGAGGAGAAAAATAAATATTATACGGTAGTTTTAACAAATCATTGACCTGAAGCTTAAGTAAACTGTTGATTTATTTATTCTTGTATCAATTAAGCTGTCAAAGAAATGTAATCAAAATATGATACAATTTAGCAATTATTTTCTACTTCCATTATTCAAAATTAATTGAATTTAGTTATGAAGCTCTGAAACTGCAGAGGACGCTATGGCATCTTTTTGCCCCATCGTTATTGTTTAGGTTTACACTGAGTTCATAAAGCAAGATATTTTCACAATCACATTTTGATGCAGTACAACTGGTCAGGAATATCAAGATGCAAATAAATTTTACAATGCAGTAGAAAAACATTTGAAGGACAAGTTTCATGATGAATAGTCACTTCTACTTTGAAGAAAAAGATATTCTACCCATTTAATGATTTTGTAAGAATTTGATAGGAACCATAAATCATATAAAGAGTAAATAGCATAAAAACGAGGAAGTCAATAAAAATATGAGACTGCTTGAATAATAAAAAGATAACTGCACAATAACGAATATCCTAATGCCCACAGAGCCAAGCTCCTAAAGAGAACAATGTCCTCTGCCCATAACTAACACAAGAATAATTTTCATAAGATACCCATTCTTTCTCTCCTCAATCCATTCTCTCTCTCTCCTCAATCCCTATATAACTGACTCCCATAAGTTGGGTAACACTCTTTCCTCACCCCCTACCACATCAGCATTCTCTTTCATCCCTCTTATATTTTCTCTAATAAATTCCCACACTGCGGACATGGGTCTTAACAATCGGAATTCATGAGGTCTTGATCTTACTATCTCTCCAGATAGTATCTGTTCCATAGAAACCCCTGAGAAAAGCTAGGTTTAGTTCCTTGTCCTCAGTTTGTTTGCTTGAGACATTGTGTTTGTATGTCTTCAGGTCATGTGAGTTTATGTTAGTTCAGGTTTTCAATAGACCCATAATACATGTTTAATGCCAGGGAATGAAAAGGCTGAACTAAAGAAGAGTGGGCTAATTGAAATGTTTAGCTACAGGTGTATGAAGAGAGAGAGAGAGGCGAGAGAGGAATTGGAGAAAGGGGGAAAATAACCCCTGAGGAGTGTGTGCCACTGCCACGGAAAAGAGTAGTCAACATTTCTTGGAATCTCATGAGTTATAAATTTATAATCAACACACCGAGTCAATAACCAGCTTTGATATTATGTCACCACAGCAATTATGCTGTTACAAATTAACACCCAAGTCCAAAATTTTACCTGTAAGTAGTAGGCATGCTCCCAAACATCTATACCAAGCAATGGAACCAAACTTGGTCCTTTAGTAACCAATGGGTCCTGCAAATAAAATGTTCAAATTTACATCAGAAATTAAACAAACCAGAAATGATGTTGTACTTGTACGCATAGAGGATAAACATTATTTACAAAAGTTAAAAATAATGAGCATGACGGAAGGGGAAAACTGTTAACAAGTACCCATTTTTAAATATCATAAATCCTATCAACATGCAGAGTCCAGATACGAAGAAAATTGCATATAGAAAATGTTTAGTTATATATTCAATCCCAAGTCCCAACAATATCACTAGATTTAAAATGGGTCCTTGCACCATTTTTCTCTAGAAATTGGAATTCAATCCTGGCATTTTAAGAGAAAAAATGCAATCAAGTCCCTGAAATCAATAACCATTATAGCATCATCAAAATTGAACTTATATGACTAAGAATACTTCTATCATATGTAAGAAAAAAAAAATAAAAATGCCAGATAGCTTCAGCATCATTGCACTTTAAATCAGAAATGGAGTCAGAGATATAGTGGGTAAATAGAGTTGGAGAGAACATGGTCACTTGAGGCCTGTTGATCAATCGGGGGTTGGGTGTAGAAAAAAAAAGTGCAGCAATTAAAGAGTTCGATCATAAAAAGAAATGAAAAAGACACAGAACCAAGAGTTCATACAAAGAGGTGCTCTGTCTCGGATGAAACTAAAAAGAGTTCAATGTAAAAAGGGGGCCAAAATAAATTGTGGCAAGATACATAAACTTTACTGGTGTATACAGCTACGAATTGTTTGGTATTCATAACATGCATCTTCTCCACCGGGAAGGACATTCTTTAGATGGATATAGAAGAATTTATGGTGGTAGGCTAGGGACTTCACTGTACATTTTTAGAAATGTACGTCGTGACCCACAGACAAGAAAAGTATAGAAATGGGAAAATCAATGCAAATAGCAAAACTACAGAGTTTGAATGTATAATTATGAATTTATCACTATAGATAAGATATCAAAGTCTCAAAACCAAACCCATATTATAATAATGGAGCATTATTTAGAGCTTGTCCCATTGTTTTGAAAAATCAGAAGATACAATAGCAACAATTTGATCTCATTGATTTAATGTAACTAATATTAACTATTAGTAATAGCGATGTAAGGTGTAAAGATCTAGAATGGTGTGAAATGAGATACAGCAGAAATACAAATTTAGCGGAAAAAAACCAGAATTTGTAATCAAACAAAAACAGAGAACAAATTTAACTTGCTATCAGTTTTCTTAAATGAGCTATGGTTGATCTATGTTGCCTCTTAGCATCTTGGAAAAGGGACGAGGTTTGTTGGAGGTGGAAGGGGAAGAGAGGAAGTTTACCTGGTTTGCAGTGGTTTCAACCACAAGCCTCTTCAATTCTTTGTCAACAGCAAGCCACTGGCAATGCAGTACAAATTGATTAAAACAAAATAAGGGCACATCAAATAAAAACAATCATCGAGCTCTAATGATTTACATAGAATACATGCTGGAAGTTTCAGAATCCACAAAACTTACCACCCATCCAGACCCTTGAAGAGCCGCACCTTCTGCATTAATCTTTTGTATCAACGCTTCTAAAGAACCAAAATTTGTGTCAATTGCCCATCCTAGGGCTTCCTTTGGTGGTTCACCACCTCCTTCCTGCACAAGGTGTAAAGTATCAGGTAAAAGAACCATTAAATACAGAATGGTTTCCATGTAAAGGAATCAAGGCAACAACTTACCCGAACAGGAGCCAGATTTTTCCAGAAAATAGAATGGTTGATATGACCTGCAATAAATGATAATTAATCATATATGAAAAACCTTTGCATGCTACTCTTTTGAAAATTTTGTTTAGTTGTAATAAAAATAAAAATAAATTGTTTAGTTCATTTCAAAACCTATCATAGTTTCTCTCAAAAGGTAAATGTGAAACCCCGTCCAGTTTACAAGCAATATGGATTGGCTTATTTGAATTTGTCCCTGTTTGGATAAACAGCTTAATTTGCAGCTTATTGTAAGCTATATTTCTATAACAAAAAATAAAAGAAAGTTAAATCGTTTTCATATAAGTTATAAGCTGTTTTCATAACTTCAACTAAACAATCTCACTAGTGCTTATGCCAGTATTTAAGCTAGAATAAGTCAATCTAAACAGGTCTTTAATCTAGGGCCCGTTTAGATTGACTTATTTACGAGCTTATGAAAAATAGCTTATTCAAATAAATAAGCTTTTAAGTTAATTCATAAGTTCTCAATCACGAAAATTGTATCTTCATAAGCTCTTTTTTCATAAATTACCTTGACAAGCTTATGAATAACACATAAAAGCTTATTTATTTGCATAAGCTCAAAAATAGCCAATCCAAACAGGCCCTAGTGGCATCAATATTTGTGAGACTGCTTGAGAAAGTGTTTATATAAACCGTTAATGACATCTATAAGCTGTTTTCAGCTTATTTCCATAAACTCTCGAGGATAGCTTATATATAAAAACAATTTTATTAATTTTATCATTCACAATAACCTAAAAATTAAGGTACAATTACCAATAACAAATGACGATATCACCGTAAATTTTCGTCTAATTAACAAGATAATCAAAAAGAAAAAGAGAAATGGCGAAACTAACCTCCACCGTTGAACTTGATAGCATTCTGAAGCTTAACGGTGGTTGAGGAATCAGCTTTGGCAACAGAATCGTGAAGCTGTTCAAGCGCTTTGTTATAGTTTGTAATGTAAGTCTGATGATGTTTCTGATGGTGAATCTGCATGATTTCGCCGCTGATGACAGGCTCCAAAGCGCCATAGTCATAAGCGAGATCAGGGAGTGTGAAGACATGTAAGCCACGGGATTGAGTTATAGCTGCTCCGATTGGTTTTGGATCATTGCGGAGGACGGTGGTTAGGGTTTTTTTGCTCAGTAGGGTTCGAACGGCCATGATGGAAGAAGATGATGATTGAGAATGAGGGGGTTCTGTAAGAAGGATTCGATAGATGGAGTGAGTGAGCGAGTGGACTTTAAAAAATATATATATTAGGCCAATCATCCAAAATTAGTTTTAAATATCGCGTACCTTAGACTCATTTTGTAGAGACAATATATAATATATGTGAGTTTGAATTACGAACACCTCACTTATTTATTTAAAAAAAATGAATTTATAGTAAATAGACAATTTGACCACAAATAAAGAATTAGCCTTAGATGATCTTTGTGACTCAACTGGCAAGGATGTTGCAGTATGTTAGAGACGGATTTTGGATAACAATTTTTTTATTCACATTAAATCGTTGTTTGAATTGATGATATGGGATGAAATGAAATTATAGATGATGGAATGGTATTGTGTTTCATTATTTGAATATTAAAAAAAAAAGAATGAAATGACATTTGGTGACCTGCATTTAATCCTATTTCATTGCTTGCTTTCCATTTGGGAGGTATGAGATTGAATGGCTAATTATTTTAAGGAAAGTGATAATTCTTCTGAAGCACTAGTTAAGAAAGTAAATATAGATACATAGTAATGTGATATCGGAGGGTGTGCAACCAACTCTTCAAAAATACAAAAAATGTTATTTTCAACTTGAAATTTTCTTTTTTTTGCTTCCTTAACCAATGCCTTAGAGGCACCGGTTAGCATCACATTTATTTCAATTCACTAATTGATCGTCAAATTAATTAGTTGAATGGTTGAAATTCAGTGTAAGTCAAATTGGTGTTAGCGGATCCTAACAACTCTTTTACGATGAGTCGGATTTAGAAGCAGCGTTGAACCTTCGAAAGGCTGCACCGGTGAGTGATGAACGCATGAGCTCAACTCAGAGAGATGGAAGCTACCACCTTTGAGGATAACGATGCTTCTGAACCACTTGACGAGACCCAACCGACCACAAAACTCAAAGGAGATTAGTGACGGAGTGGGAACCTGGCAAAAAGATGACACATATAAGTGGATAACCTTACCATGTATGAATTATTATGCAACTGCTTCAAAATATAGCTTGATTTTACTTGTGGGTAGTATTTTAGCCGCTCATAGATCGTTTATTGATGTTTGAGACAAGTCATCTCGATATCTTTATTGGGGTTTGTCAAGAATTACCACTGTGTAAAGGTAAAATATGATGTAAAATCTTTTTAATGAATTCTTTATGTTGAAAATGCATAGCTAACATTGTTAAATTATGATTAATTTTTCAGGTCTTTTGGGAAGATGGGTGCTTGATATCTTCTACTGCTTTGCAATGGCACATTTATGGTATGACTTTGGGAAGATGGGTGCTTGCTATCTTTTACTTCGTTTCAAATGGCACGTTTATGACCAACGATTGTGACTGAAAATATCTATATTAGTAGCATGACCTACTTTAGTTCATTTTACGTTCAGTTTCAAAAAGAAAATTTCATTCTACGTTCAAAAATATACATATATTACAATAAACTAATTGTGTTTTTTTATTTTATTAAAAGTTCTTGCCCGCAAGAAAATAGAATTTGAAAGTTTTTTTTTTCTGCCGAAATTAAACTTCTAGGCTAACAATCCATAGACAAACTGTTGGAAGCCAGTATAAGTTCAGAAAAAGTATGCATTCCAGAAATAAACTTCTTTTGTTTACTGAAACAGAAATAAACTTCTAAATTAGAGGTATTTTGCGATTGAGAAAAACATGGAGCGGAGGAGCGGGTGTATGTGAAAATGTCAAAACAAAGGGTGCAAAAAACAACTCCCAAAATATTTACCCAGTCTGGATTTACAGCAGCCAACCAGAAAACACAGTTTAAATGCCCTCTAAAAACTCGATTTTTTCCATGTGAGAAGTATATTTTTGAAAAGATGTGGGTTTATTAGAAAAAGTAGTGGGGAAGAAACTCTCCTTTTCAGCAGGTGCATACGAACTCTTGGCAGCTTATTATTTTTGGGTATAGGAAGTTAGGATCATAAATGCACAATCAAGACAAGATATAAACTAAAGCAAACTGAAGCTTTAACAAAAGAAAAAAGTTTGGATATGTATATAAAATTATGAATGTAACATGATGTGAAAACATCACCAAGAAATGTCTGCTACTAATCTGAGCCATATTTGTGGCCAAGAGAATTGCGACATGACCATATAATTGCTCATCTCCCTAATATTGATAGTTGGAAAACGATTCACAAAACGCTAGACTAAAAAATACGATGGATTTGGCAGCACTTCCTAAATTCCATATGGTTTATGGGTTTTAACCCTCTATAAAAACTATAACTGTTTCTCGACAATGATTTAACAAAGCACATAAGCATACTAGTCTTTGTCTTTGTTCCAGACAGGGGACTTATGTCCCACAGGGTCAATCACAGCATCGCTTCCTTTTTCCATACTAATGAAAGGATCAGATTCACCTTCTCTTGCCTGGAAAGATTTAGAGGAAATAGTGTCACAGAATGCTCCTGTGGTAAATGATAATGCAAAGTGCAAAGACAGTAGAGTGATAGACTCAAATCAATCGAGTAAAACCAACCTGGGATGCTTGTGCCGCGGCTTCAACAGCTTTTTGCTGATTCTCAAGAGTACAATAGTAAGAATATAGAATCATCCCAACCATGGCCAACAAAATACCCATTATGTTTCTCCAGCTGAAAGGGTCTTGGAGCAAAGTATAACCAAATGCCAATACAAGGCATGTCTTCAGGTGTCCAAGAACCTGATAAGTGACTGGAGATGTCTTTCCAATAACAAGAAATGTACTAAAATTAACAGAAATTGAGATGAGGCAGGAAAGAACAATGAAAACCTGCAAAGCAAAAAGAAACAATGAAGACGTGAAAAACTAAAAGAAAGTCTGTGGAAAAAAAGGAAGCTAAAGAATATTTTTTAACTCTTACTGTCACTTGTGTTGTGTACTTGAAACCAAATACATTTTGGTCAGTTAAAAGTTTATCCAGATATGGACCAGAGATTAACAGGGTTGCTGCTTGATATGGACATGATTGATATAGAAGCTGGGTAGAGGAAACCTTGTACTTCTTCTGGATAGTGTTTGTCATCTGAAAGCGGCTAATTAAGGACAATACACTCAAAGAACAAGAGCTGAATAACCTTGAAAAATTATCAGTCAACCATTTTTTGTAAACATTTCAAGCACAATAAGGAGATATGTTTCTCCTAATTGTGTTCAAATGACATAAATGATAGTCTCTAGATAAAGAAATGGCATTCGCTCAAAGCCAATCAGAGTGAGCGCAAGAGAGCATGCGGGTTAAAAAGAGGGGTAAGGGATGGCCTGCATGTTAACCCTTTCTGCCTTTCATGTACCTTGAACAGGTTATCGTCTCAAGTTCCCAAAGGCAAATTCATGATGTTTCTTTCCATATATAGTTAGCAGACTATATCATCAAAAACCATCTTACTGGCGAAGAAATGATGCACAGAGAAACAGGTTCAAAACTTTAAGTCCTGTAATATATAGTTCTACTCCATCTATCACAAAAATTATCTAATAGTATTGGTACGAAATATAGGTGAAACTAATTATTTTAAGGATACAATCTGAGCAACACATGTTGTAATCACCGCCAGAAGAGATAAGAAAGATCCCAGAGCATTCAACTGCAAATCTGTGACTGTTGCAATTCCAACACCCATGAGGAGGATAGATAGGGAAAATTGAATTCTTTTACTGCAATGACAATGAAATGAAAAGAGAACAATTAATAATGTTTACAAATTAACATTAATGGAAAAACTATTAAAGGCAGCAACGCTTAGGCATTAAAAATGAGCACGAGTGGATGGCTAACGGATACCATAATTCAGGTCAAAACAATGAGCCAGGGAGGGCATGGAAAAATAGAGAACAAGAAAAGCAAGCCGACAAAATAGGTAGGTTGATAAACAATTATTGACTGATACATACTTTACCGTTAAGATGTTTATTTAAGTATAAAGCGACACCGTTAAGATATTTAAGTATATAACGACAAACAGACATAAAAATCATAGTATGGAAAGGAAGTTAAATAAAACCTGAATTTCTTCCCGAGAAAAAGGGTCTCCAACAGTACAGTACATGGAATGATTGCAAGCTTTGTCATCTGGATACAAATATCAGAGACGTTCAAAGTCAACAACAGTCCAATCAACACGTGAGAAAAAAACAGAACTAAAACAAAAAATATACTTGGTAGAAGCCGACAGAATTGAACCCTAAGCTCAAATTTAAAAGTCCAATTGAGATTCCATTTAAAATCCCAAATCCAACTACGGCTTTCTGCTCAAAAGCCTTGTGCTCGAAGAATCTCATTTTGAGTGCCAAATGAAGGGAACAAAATGTTACAAGTAGATGCCAGCTTGTCAGAGTTGTAGCTGCATGAAAAGACAATTTTAATTTGTAATCTCAAGCAATGCATTGAATATAAAAGGGAAGGCTCAAATTTTCATATAACAGAGAAATATCCCAAACCACCACCATATACACCCATTTAGGAGGCAATAAATTTACCTACTTCGCGGGTAGGTCCAGAAATTGGCAAATGAATTAGTGATCAATGTTAAGGGATTATAATGTTCGGGAACTTTTAAAAATCGAATCAATAAAGTTATTCTTTATGAGGAAACATATATTATTCCAATTACTCAATTGCAGTGTCAATTTTGAGAAGCATGGCAAAATCCTAGATTCGGTCGGTAACGGCTAACGAATACGACAATAATCTTTGCTTCCAAAAGGCCACCTGTTAACGAATATGACAATAATCTATACTTCCAAAGGGCCACAGATTAATGAATACGACAACAATCTATACTTCCAAAGAGACAACATTTAATTTGAAAAGGAAGGCATACCAACAAATTGATTAATCCGTATCTATGAAACAACATTCCAAAACATAAAGCCAAATGATAAATTGTAAAATTCGACAAATCCAATTAATAGTTCTGGTTATACTACGCGCCTGATAAGGCTGAGTTGGTGGAAAATGATTGTTAAACAAGATTGAAAATGAAGTACATTTCATTTTCCACCTTCTCATGTTTCTGTTGAACCAAGCAAGTATAACGTAACTTTCATTCCAAAATTTCCACAGGTAAAATTTAACAGAAGCAAGCATCATCACATAATAAGATAGCAACAAATCATACAAAACATTTAATTATAACAATAAATCATACATAAAAAAAGGTTGAATTGAAGCTAATTGAACAAAAGGGTTAGTAATTACTAATTAACATGTTTATGATTATGAATGAATAAATAAAAGAGCATAAATAGAATAAATTACCAAAAATGAAATGGAGTGAACTCATGAGTGCTTTGTTGCAAATAACAATGGAAACAGAAGAAACCACAGAAAGAGATAAAGCTCCAACAGTTCCAAGCTGAAAACGTTCTCCTTCACCCATCTTTGCTCAATTACCTAAAAAAACATAAATCCAGAAAGTGAATTAAAAAAACATAAGAATTACATTGAAAAACAGAATCAGAGAAAAACCCAGAAAACAAAATCGGAAATTTACCTCGAGAGAGAGAGAGAAGTAGATATTGAAAATTGAAGAGAAATGAGTGAAAAGAGGGGTTTGTGATTTGCGAGAGATTTAGATCGAATCAAGTTGTAAATAATAAAGTAAGCAAGTTGGGGAATTGTGATGATTATGGTTTTGGAATGTTGCACCTAAAAACCGTGAAGAAGAGCATTGTGATTCATTTTTTGCAGAAAAGAAGAAAAGAGTTTTTTTGTGATTTAGCAGTACTGTAATACACTACACTGCAGTTTTTATAGTATATACGCGCTTTTGGTCATAAAAAATGAACGCATGGGATGGGAAATGGGGTTTGCTTTGGTAATCTAGCACAGTAAATGGCTTCCGTTTCCATTTTATGGACCGACATCATAATCTTACTTACATGTGCATTCAATTAAATAATTTAATGATCTGTAATTTAAAGAAGTGAACAATCTAATGTTCCAGTTATATATTGTAGTTGTAGGGTTAATTAAGTTTTTAGTCCCCGTAAATATTCACAGTTTTGTTTTTAGTCCTTATAAAATAAAATCATACTTTTTAGTCCTGTGGCATTTTTCTTAAGCATTTTAGGGACCAAAAATGTTGATGGAAATTTTTGACAGGACTAAAAATGTTGATGGAAATTTTTGATAGGGACTAAAAATGTTGATGGAAAATTTTTATAGGGACTAAAATATGTGATTTTATTTTATAGGGACTAAAAGCAAAATTCTGAATATTTACTGGGACCATTTACTTAATTAACCCTATATTGTAATGTCTCTTTTAATTAAGTTATGTTCACGAAAACATATACTATTAGAAATATAGATGTAACAAAGATAACCGAATACTAACTAAGTTGTTTGGGCTTCAGTGGCAAGGAACTCCTTTCAAAGACGTACACGGAGAATACCGGATTCAATTCTCGGGGGGGACAACACTTTGCTAATGCGCATGCCTCTACGCATGAGCCGGATTAGTCACCCACCTTTAGTGGATCGGAAACTGGTGTGAAAGCAAAAAAAAAATAGATAACCGAATACTATTATGGGAAGATTATTAGTGATTTGAGATGTGGAAAAATAATTTTGCAAAACTTGAAAAGGAGTATCCTATAGAACAGGAAATGACATTTTGATGATAAGATAACAAAAAGTTAATTAGCATTTTTCAAAAATATATTTTGGTACGTTTATAGCAAACATAATAGCTTTAGTAACGTCAAGGAGTATCACAACAGGTGGATTGATGAATTATTGTTTTTCTGTTAGGAACGCAGTTTAATATTTGTTGAAATATTTGGTTATATTATCAAACCGTAGAGTATCAATTTTGGTTTGAGATTGAGTTTCAATCATTTAAAATAAATCTTTAAAGCATTGGTTCCACTTTGGATTTTTTTTCCCCATGAGGTGAGGTGGCATTTACCATGGGAAAAGTGAATCCTTTCCCACCATGGGAAAGGTGGGAAAGGTTGCATTTGACTTGCAAGTGGCTGTAAAACAGGTTACCAAAAGCTTTGTTTGGTTTGTTGGTTCAAACAAAAAAAAGTTAATGCTATATTAAACTAAACTGTGAATTACACCTCCCATGTGAAAAAACACTACTATCTACACCACCAAAATCATATATCTCAGTACTTCAATGACAGTCACGTGTTTCCCTTGCTTTCTCGCTGTTACGGCGTCTCCTATGTGATGCATTGCTGCCGCTTCTCACTGTATAATGCTAAGATAACCACTGTGTGCTAACGTTTTCAAAGCCAATTTCGTCATCGCCATTACTAATTTTGTTCAGTTTAGTTTGTCCAATGCTTTAATTGAACATGTAGTCCAAGGATAACAAATAAAGGGAAAAGAAAATTCCATTGAATTGCCAGCAATTGGGATTGAAGGATAACATGAAAAGGGAGAGGAAAAGTGATGGGTGTGAAGCATGCTAGAGAAGAGAGAAGATTGACACAGCAAGACGGCGCAGCTGGGCGGCAAAGAGGAAAACACAAAGCAGAGTTCAATAGGTGTGGAAGAGATACAACGTAGAAGGTAGAGAATGAGAGTCAAAACTTATTAGTGTCACTTGTCATGGTATTGGCCCTTGGATCTTTCTAGTGTAAAATAAATAAAAAGAAGCCCCACCCAATTAACATATATTCTATATGTTGTGGGGTCTGAATTTTTGTTTCAAATGTAAAACCAAAAAGTCATAAAAGGGTAACATGTAAGAGATCTAAACCATTGACATTTTTTATTATTATATCTATGGTCAAAACATCCCCTTTCCTATGGTGGGAAAGGATTCACCTTTCCCATGGTAAATGCCACCATGAGGTGAACCCAGCATACGTGTGTGTGGTCATCGATAAATGTAACAGACTGTTTTTTAGGAGACATGTTTATAATATTAGACGACTCAAAACATCACTATCAATATGAAATACATAAAAACGTTTGGATGCATGATAAGAGTTTAAAGAAAAAGATACACGGTGATCTTTAGCAATCTTATATAGACAAAATAAAAACTCACATGCTAGGTGTTTAACAATCCTCCATACCCCTTTTATTTCTTCTCCATTTCCCTCAAACATCTCCCGGACATTTTCTTCTAAACTCCAAAATAAAGTATAAATGAAAACTAAAGGAATGAAAAAAATGTTAACAACGAAGATATATTTTAACAACTCATCGGTATAATCCTAGTGTTAAATCATGCCTCATTTTATCTTTAATCATATCATTTGATGAAATGCTGACAAATAAGAGGAAATTATGAACATTTTTCTTAGTTGGCAATATTTTATCGAGTGAAAAAAATTGTTGATATAAAATTTGAATCCTATAATATGCAATAAAAAAACAATGTAATACTCCAAAACTTTCTATATGATTGTTTCAAGAAAAATCGTATAATTTGTCATCCTTCGAAGATTATGAACTTGGCTTCAAAAGAGATATTCATTGATTGTAGGCTTATAAACAAGGGAGATGTTAACCATTGCCTCTGGAGCACTGGTTAAGAAAGTTAAATATAATAATGTTACATTGGAACTTGTGCATTCAATGTCTTAAAAGTGTAAAAAATGACATTTTTAATTTAAAACTTTCTCTTTTAACTTCCTTAATCGGTGCCCCAAAGGCACTGGTTAACATGACCCTATAAACAATAATAATGCAATAAATATTGTCAATAGATATTGAGGACTGTCGACAAGATACTTTCTAAGATAAATTTTTCAATACACCCCCTCCTATTAGTTAAAATTCAAATAGGTACATCTAAATTATGTAAGTCTCATATAAATTTGACGAGGCTTAAATGAATTTCAACAAGCTAGAAGAAGTGTGTTGAAAAGTGAATGTTAAAGAGTGTGTTGCTACAATTTTGCTGCATGGTTGTAAGTTAATCTAAGGAAGTAGTTTTGTCATTTATATACATATGATACATGATGTGTAAAATATACAAGTACAAGTTAAATTGAGCCAAATTTGTTGGCCCAAACTTGAATAATACCATGAACTTCTTTCAACTAATAATGTATTGTTAGCTGACTACTAATGCACACAACACTAAACTAATTGTAACGAGTGAGTCGAATCACCCTATAGGTATTTAATATTTGAGTATGTAAATTTTTTTAACGTATGATATAATTCCACTAAGGATGTACTATTCTTGGTGGGGATTGAATATACTCTTACAAAGTTAGTCTTTTTCCTTATTCCAAATAGGGGGTCTCTTGTTCAATATTGTACTTCCATTTTCCACGTTAATGAGAGGATCAGATTCCCCTTCTCTTGCCTGAAAACATCAGAAATTAAGGAATCACAAAGTAGTTTCTTATGTCAATTTACCAATAAAAAAGCACAAGGAATAAAAATGCTCTTTTTAAATAAACAAACCTGTAATGCTTGTGTTGCAGTTTCAAGTGCTTTTTGTTGATTCTCAAGAATGCAAAAGTGGGAATACATAAGCATCCCAACCATGGCTACCAAAATTCCTAGTATGTTTCTCCAACTAAAGGGATCACGTACAATAATGTAACCAAAAGCCAATACAAGACATGTCTTAAGATGTCCAAGAACTTGGTAGGTAACTGGAGATGTCTTTCCAATTACAAGAAATGTACTAAAGTTGACTGAGATAGAAATAAAGCATGAAAGAACGATGGCAAACTACAATGCATAAAATTAATATATTAGTAGTCAGAAGGAGTTTAAGTTTAACAATAAGCACACATGTTGTTTTTAAATCTCACCGTCACTTGTGTTGTGTACTTGAAAGCAAAAACATTTAGATCAGTGAGAATTTTATCCAAATATGGTCCGGTTATCAACAAGGTTGCTGCTTGATACGGACATGATTGGTATAGAAGTTGAGTAGAAGAAACCTTAAACTTTTTTTGAATGGTATTTGTCATCTGAAATTAGCTGATTAAGATCTTAACAAGACATAACAAACACAAATAACTATAACACTAACAAATATTATCCTCCTTTTTAAGTGGTCAACATAACAAAAACATACACTTCTAAATTATGCTTAAACGAAAGGAATATATGCATGCTCACACATGCATAAAACGGGAGATGATATAGGTTGCATTAACTTAGAAGATATCTATCATCTCACCTACAAAGGGGAGCGGGGAGCTTAGGTAAAATGTTTGTTGTTATGAAGATGGCGGCATGATTATCCTAAGAACAATTTTATAGGAATAAGAAAATGCATTTGTGTAACACTTTTTCCTATGTTGTTATCAACATATTTATCTTTAAAAATAATTTATAAGGTTGAACATCACTGCACACACACAAAAATACAACTGGCAAAATAATAGGCATTTTAAAAATTAGAGCAGTTAACAAGAGTGAAATTTTCTTTTAAGGATACAATTTGAGCAACACACGTTGTTATAACTGCCAAAAAAGATAAGAAAGAGCCCAACGCATTGAGTTGCAAATCAGTGATTGTTGCAATTCCAACACCCAAAAGTAGGATTACAAGAGAAAATTGGGTTCTTCTACTGCAATTATAAAAACAATAGAATAATTAATACAATTGAAATTTTTTACAAGTTCTTCCTTTTTAATTTTTTGTATTCTCTTGGCTTTTTAAACATACCAAGATAATCAATCTACTTTGTTACTTTTGTTATAATTACTTTTTTTTGTCTTATAATAACCTTAATAATTTAATATACAGTATCATACATTTCTCTATGCAGTGAATAACTAGAAGTATTATTGAAAAATAACATTGAATGTTGCATTTGCACTAAACTTTGAAAACGACGAATAAATAAGAACATAGTTTTTATGCAAATGCTACAAATAAAAAGAAACAGAGGGGTTACAATCAAGATAACTTCAATATGTTAATTAAAAAACCAGAAAAATGATAATGACAAGTTTGGTCAAAGTATCAAACTATATAGATTCCTTGGGACTTGTGAATATCATAAAAGACAATACACAAACATTTGTCAAGTTGCCAATTACACGATGTCTTGGAAATTTTAAAAAAAATACTATAAAATGTTTGATATATATGTAAGGAGATCAACTATAAATGTATATAAATGATAAGAGACTAAATGAGACCTGAATTTTTTGCCAAGAAAAAGAATCTCCAGTAGAATAGTACACGGAATTATTGCCAACTTAGTCATCTGAATGCACATGTAAAAGAGTTTATTCAAAAAATCTTGAAAAAAAAAAAGATGCTCAAACAACAACAATAAAGGCTTTAAAAAATAGAACGTGTAAAAAAAACCTGATAGAATCCAACAGAATTGAAACCCAGACTCAAATTTAACAACCCAATCGAGATTCCATTTAGAATTCCAAATCCCATCACTGCTTTCTGCTCAAAAGGCTTGTGCTCGAAAAATTTCATTTTTAGTGCCACATGAAGAGAGCAAAATGTAACAAGAAGATGCCAGCTTGTTAATGTTGTAGCTGCATGGAAATTCAATGATGCTCATTAAACCTTTAGACACCCACACATTTAACACAGGTATGATGAAACTTTAACTACGTAGGATATAAAATTTTGAAGTTTTAATAAAATGTGATGTCGTCACATGACAACACCTCTTGTGCCCATAATAAAATATTTGAATGTGGAATTCAAGCACATATGATAGTGTTGTGCGAAAAATTGTCGAATGCGACAAATCTTAAATCCAGCAAATACTTTAATAGTTAGGATCATGATACTCTTCCATGATAAAACTGATCGAATGGCTCTTAATTATAAAGGTCATTTAGCATATAATACGACAAAAAAAAGTTATGATATTAGTTCACGTCGGGTATATCATTAGATTACGTACATATGCATGTCTATGTTTAATCGTTTGATTTTTTATGCATATGTTCTAAGGGACTGACAAGAGAAAATCTCTTTTATGTCTGGTGTGAAGTTATTTATCATCTGGGTAAAATCTATATTGTTCCAGTCGATTGATGTACAAATGATGGATGATTTGTTTATTTTAAAAATTTACTTTGATCGACAATAAGGCGATAATACAAATTGTCACCAAACTGTGCATTCTAACTTATCATGAATAAGGATGAAGATACTCTCAACAAACATTCTAACTTATTACTGGCAAGCACAACGACACTCTTAACAAAAAATAGTGCAAGTCTTCAACTATAATACTCTAATTGATGAAATGAATCAGATATCAATTCATAGCATTTGATGTGATTCCAAAGAATCTCAGATCTGGCAAACCTCGTTTAAATTAAATTATCTACTCATACATGGAAGAAACATGCTAATAACAATCACCATGAAAAAAACTCATTCATATAAGTATCCAACCATATCAAATTGCAAATAAAAAATTAACAAATATCTATGAACTTACCAAAAATGAAATGCAATGTACTCATCAGCGCCTTGTTACAAATCACAATCGACACAGATGACACCACAGATAGACTCAATGCACCGATAGTTCCCAACTGAAATTTTTCTCCATCACCCATCTTATTCTTTGTTGTTCTAAACAAAAAACAAAAACAAAAATTAATAAAAAGATCCATACGAGCAGAAAAGACACAAAATTATCCAAACACCAAACTATAAAAAAGAATTTTGATAACGTGAAAAATACACATTGAAGGAAACAACGTGAAGGGATGCAGGATTAACCAAAACCCATAAAACAAAATAACAATTTTAAAAAAATCATTGAGAACATAACAAACTCACACAAGAAAGGGAAACTAATTGGGTGTGGGCGTGATCTTCAATGAATTGTGAGAAAAGATTTAGGATCTAGTTTTGTATAGACAAAAGTTGTGGTTTTGAACGATGAAACATTATGGTCATATCACAAATTTAATAGGGAGAAAATGCAGTTTGGCTAATTAAATGGGGAAAAAGTTAACGAAAACAGAACCAGACAAAGCAAAAATTAAAGTTAGGTGACAATGGTTGAGGTTTGTCAAGGTGAATGGAAAATGAAGATGAATTGGGTGGACAGCGTTACATTCTTGTTTGTTTTAGTTTGCAAAGAGGAAACAAATAAAACAAGAGAATAAAAGGCGTAATTTTAGTTCCAAACAAATGAGCGTCGATTTTATATTTTTATTGCTAAAATATTTATGGTTTTGCGATACTAGACTTTTGTTTTACTACCTAAAAACTAATGATATGTGAAAAAAACTGACTTTGGGGAGGCCTTTGTATTTTCCTATTAGAGAGCTTCTATGGTGCAGTCAAAAAACTGATTTTTTTGAAAAAGTTAATTTTAATTTTAATGTTTGATTCATTTTTAAATTGTTGATTACTGATTAATGATCAATAATAATTCATCTAGTAATGCTTGCAACATCTTGGACTGACATGTACTATTTTATCGTTGGCATCTTTAACATGCAAACAGATTTGATGATATTATGTGATAGTCTTGAGTGTTACACTTTATGGGGTGTTACACTTAAAACAAGGTAGGATAAAATTAGATTAAGTGTAGTCTTGTTAATCTGATAAATTGATGATACTAAGGGAACTAAACTTTTGATGCCACTGTACAAACAGTGAGGTGTTACTCACTACAGTTTTGTTGTTATAATGTTAACTTTATCAGAAAAGTCATTTTTACGACTTCACCATAAAATTTTCCTATTATAAAAAGTAGAAAGAACAGAAAATATGGGTGATGTGGCGCGACAATTGAGCGAGTGTTTGTAAGCAACTGTAGTAGTTCTCATATATATATATATATATATAGCATATATTGCAAGTATAAACTTTTTTATATTGTCTGTGAATCATAGTCGTCGGACTATTAAAACTGTTTAACTTTACTGTGATATATGAATTTTCGAAAGTCATGTATCTGATTTATCAACAATGTAATTTGTTTTAAACCGACAAAGTATGAATATTAATCTCATTTTTTTCCTTGTGAAAAACATATTTACATTAATGTTTTTTTTAGAGGAAATTTATATTGATATTTAATAGGAGTATATTTTTTGGTCATGACGTTTACTATTTATTAACTGTTGTGTAGATATATTATTATCTGACATGGATTCGGCTGGTGAATGCAGTCTTCTTTCTGTAAATTGCGAATGACATATCTTAACAGTACTATAATCTCGGTAGAACATATCATACCTAGTTGTTTTTCCAATTGACGCTTGTGTTCGATCTAATTATGTTTATGTGGGGCATTTTTTACATTGTTTCACGGTAACGATGCATTATTATATTTATATTATATATATTAGCATTAAGACATACACTCCATGTTCGTCTGTTCTACCTATTTATTGCGTTAATTCGTATAAATTATGAACAATAATTTTTGTGTAATTTAGATTTTGATTAAAATTATTTTATTTTTGAACATAATATAAGTATATATATTTTGCACTTTCATAATGTAACAAATTATACCTATCTTTTTCAATGAATAAAATAATATATCAATTCAAATATAATATGTATTTTTATTTTTTTAATGACACCAAATACATAACACTTTTATGGACAAATTTATGTAAGAGTATAATTAAAAGTGAAAAAGTCAATCTAAAATCAAATATATTCTCTTTATAGATGTACATTATTTTATTATTTATTTGTGCAAATGTTTATTTTAAAACTAACATAGTTCGTTTCTTCAAGAAAAAACTAATTTAGTTCGTCTAAAAAAATATTTATTTTAAAAAGATTTACTCTGACGTTATTTCAAAGCCAATATATTAAATACTTCATCTTCTTATATATAAACACTCATGTGATTAATAATTTGTTCCTAAATATAAACTCATTCTCAAATTATTAGATACATTTATTAATATTTTTCTAAAGAAACCCTAATTAATACTACTAACTTATTTCAAAACATGAAAAGTCAAATTTAATATACACATACAAACAAATGACAAAAGATTGTGATTCACTGCAGTCAGAAAAATGACACAGAAAAATAGTCAAACACTTTACATCCATTGGATCAAATCAACTGCCCAGATTCAATTTCTCTATTTTTTTTGCTTTAATCTCACACGACACAGGATTTTAAAAGGGACGCATGTTTCAATTATATGAGAAATCTGAAAACTGAAAAATTAAAAACAAGTAAAATCTGAAACCAAGTAATTGGGTACATAGAAACATTAACACCCGCAACATTGGATTTGACAGTGAGGTGAAAGATATCCTATGTGGGTGGGTTTAAAGTGGAAAAATTGGAGAAGGTTTAATCTACACTGTTAATCTGATCAGATGGTTGTGGTTTGTTTGATTGTGTAACTGTGTTATTTTTCTGACAGCAATCTGCAAAACAAACCTCTTAAACCTTGAAGAACAACATCGTGTGCGGCGACACAAACACAGTCACAACACAACCTCAACAGCCACAAATCAACGAATCCATGTTTCTTTTCCATTGAATTTGAATCTTGATTCTGATCAACACTACCCAGAAGCAATGTTGAAGAAAGCTTTCAAACCCCCTCGCTTCTTCTTCGGGTTCCGCCGCAACCACAATAACTCTCTCACAACCTCTTCCGTTAGTTCCTATCAACGAGGTATTCGTTTCTGCATTTGGGTAGCTCTCAAATTTGAGAATCTTAGCCATGAACCTTATTGCTTGGTTAACCGTATTCTTTTCCATCAAAATTGGTATTCCATTTACTGGGAAGCTCTTGAGCTTCTCAAGAAAAAAGGTGTTTTAGTTACTTCAGATTCCGTTAGAGCTTTGGTTAGATCTTATTCCTATATGGGTTATACCGAAAAAGCTATTGAATCATTTGTTAGAATGCGCGAATTTGGTGTTGAACCTGATGCTCATATGTATAACACAATTTTGAGAGAAGTGTTGAATGAAAAGTTACTTGAGCTCGCTCTTGCATTGTATACTACCATGCTTAAATCCTATGTTGAGCCTAATTTTTATACTTATAATATGTTGATTGATGGGCTTTGTAAAAGGGGTGAAGTTAAGGGCGCACAGGAGATGCTCGATGAAATGAAGAGAGTTGATGTTGTTCCTTGTGTCCTATCGATGACTTCGATTCTTTATGCGTGTTGCCAGGTGAACAATGTGGATGAGGCGCATATGTTGTTTGATAAAATGATGAAAGAAAAAGAAGGGCTTCCACCACCGGATATGATTTCTTGTAATGTTGTTCTTAATGGGTTTTGCAAGACGGGGAGGCTAGAGGAAGCACTTTCTTTTGTGTGGTTAATAAAGAAAGATGGTTTCTCACTTAATCGAAATAGCTATTCCTCTCTTATTAATGGATTTTTTAAGGCTAGGAGATACAGGGAAGCACATGTGTGGTATACCAAGATGTTTAAGGAGGGGATTGTGCCTGATGTTGTTTTGTACGCTATTATGATACGTGGTTTGTCGGAGGAGGGCAGGGTTGGTGAAGCTGGTAAGATGTTAGAGGAGATGACTGAGATAGGTTTAACTCCTGATGCTTATTGCTACAATGCTGTAATTCAAGGTTTATGTGATGTAGGTCTTTTGAATCGAGCACAGTCCCTTCATCTTGAAATTTCCGAGCACAATGTTTGCACACACACAATTCTCATATGTGAAATGTGTAAGCGAGGAATGGTTGCTGAGGCAAAAGAATTATTTAATCGGATGGAGAAGCTTGGATGTGAACCTTCGGTTGTGACCTTCAATGCGCTTATAAATGGACTGTGCAAAGCTAAAAATCTTGAGGAAGCAATGAATTTATTTTACAAGATGGACGTCGGGAGAAGATATTCATTTCGCATCAGTCTTTCTCAGGGTTCTGTTCAGGTTTCTGATGGTGCTAGTCTCCAGAAAAAGGTGAAGGAAATGTGTGAGGCGGGACAAATTTTGAAGGCTTACAAGTTAATCACTGATCATGCTGGCGAGCTTAGGCATGACATCATTTCATACAACATTCTAATCAATGCCTTTTGCTTGGATCGTGAAGTTACCGCTGCTTATAATCTTTTTGAGGAACTGCAAAAGAGGGGTCTCTCACCCGATAGTGTTACATATGGGACAATTATCAAAGGGCTGTTCATAGTTGACAGAGAAGATGATGCCTTTAAGGTTTTTCAGCGTATGCAGAAGACTGGCTCTGAACCTACCCTCTCAGTTTATAGAACACTTATGACTTGTTTGTGTAGAAAGAGCAAGGTCTCACGGGCATTCACTCTTTATTTGGAATATTTGAAGAGCCTTCCTAGTCGGGACAACGACTCAATCAGTACTCTAGAAAAATATTTATTCGGAGAAAAATTGGAACAAGTGATTCGAGGTTTACTTGAACTGGACTTCAAGGCCAGAGATTTTAAATTAGCTCCATATACAATTCTACTTATTGGGTTCTGTCAGGCAGGAAAAGTATCTGAAGCATTAATTATATTCTCTGTTCTTGATGAGTTCAATATCAAAATCAATGCTACAAGTTGTGTACATTTGATCAGAGGTCTTTGTAAGGAACAGAGGCTATATGACGCAGTAAAAATATTTTTTTACAGTCTTGATAAGGGTTTCATGTTGAAGCCAATGATTTGTAATCACCTCCTCACGTGTCTTCTTAATTCCCAAGCTTATAAGGAGTGTGCTGTTGATCTTATTGGTAGGATGGAATCTTTTGGATACCATTTGAATTCAGAAGAATTTGCAACGACATTGACACTTTTACACCAATACTGAAAAGGAAAGAAAAGAAAAATAACCCTCAGAAAAGATTAAATTACACTGATTGATTTAGATGAAAGAGTTTCTTTGTGTGGTTCTTCAGTGAATATCCCCAGTTACGAAAATGGTCGTGAATCAAGAACCAAAGGTGCCCTTTATCCCTTCTGTATATGTTTTTTCTTGAAGCAGTCCTTATGTGTATGTTAAATTTCAAATAATGTGTTTCCAGAGTTATTGTAGAACAGTATAAGGATCGATTGAGAGGTATATCCTTGCATGCTTCCTTTTAGAATTTTACTTTAAACCAAGAAATCACATGTCTATAACTACTATGGAATCTAAACAGTTAAAATATTTCGGAATTTTCTTTATTGCTTTAGAATTTTGAAGAGTGATTATCGGAGTTGTTTTGTACAAAGAAACAGGCACATTCAATATCACTTGGACTGTTGGTCTCTCTGACATGAGATACCCACAAAGTTTCTTTCTTTCTTAAGCGTGCATTCGGTTCTTCATTTGCATGCGTTCCAATGTGTGGAAATGTATGGACACGCCTTTTGGTGATTATGGAGAAATTACCGTTTGGGCTTTCTGCTCCAATGGAAAGAAAAGATGCACTATTTTTCTGTGATTCATGATTGACAACACTGCTTCAATCTAAAATCAATTATATGATCAATATTTTCAGAAGCTCAACGGTTGATGGACTGCTACTCCCAAGAGTAGTGACAGGAAAACATTGAAGAGGTGGTTTTATATCGACAAAAGAGTATGGTGAAGTGGAAATCTGATAAAAATATTAGTTTCTTATCAAATTGTTTCTGCGCGTGTGTTGGGCGTTGGCTTGCTAAAAACCTGGATCCTATGGACATGAATTCAAATCATACTCCGTTCTCACGTATACTGCTCTGATAACAAACTCAAGGCTGCATTCCAATTTGTTGCCTTATTCCCATACCGCTGCAACCTTTCCACATGGTATGCTATTGAACATCCCAAGGAAGAAGACCGGAATTCTTGAAGATGTTTTTTCTTGTGGTTGGGGTTGGATGCCATGAAATCATCTTCAGCTCCACCGGAGAATATAACAATGGATGTTAATCATGGTTTCACATTATCTGAAACTGATCCTTACTCTAACTGGCTGGTATCAATACTCCTCTATTTCAATTAGTATCCTGTATCCGAGTTCTGCAGTTTTATGATGGTGTTATTTATTTTATTGCCTTTATTTTTGTTCATTTTGCAGCTAAAATATCCATAAGCACTTACATCTTTTGATCAAATTAGGAACTTCGCAAAAGGCAAAATAATTGCACTGCTTTTGGACTATGATGGAACTTTTTCACCAATTGTGGATAATCCTGACTGTGCTTTCATGTTGTACAATGTATGTGTGTGATATTCTACTCGATTTTACTGTCTAATTTCTATTCTTCCTACAATTATTCTGATCTGGTAAGGTCTGCAGATGTGTGCTGCTGTTAAAAAGGTCGCAGAGTATTTTCCAACAACAATAACTTGTCTAAGAAGTCATGACAAGGTAGT
>Ga0228711_1000889_pt1 | contig 40928 bp, 22 predicted proteins | sample MedpolnodulmetaG_2_FD_177996 | JGI IMG/M metagenome (GOLD analysis project Ga0228711, IMG submission 177996) | Root nodule microbial communities from Medicago polymorpha collected in Santa Monica, California, United States - brown nodules | ecosystem: Host-associated > Plants > Roots > Nodule...
GGACGCTCAAACAAAAAAATGACAAGGAAGTGAAGACACTATAGTATGTAAATGTATTGATGTTCTCATCTTTGTTTTCAACAAATCTAAACCATTGATCAAATCAAACGGTAATTTTTAAGTGATCTACCGGTAAGGGACTTAATTGGACCCTCACCCTAGAATCCACCTTAGCGTTAGGGGTGAAAATAAAAATATATAAAAAAATCGAACGTAATTGTTAAATTGAACTGATCTAAAAAAAATTAAATGAACTATTATTAACAATTCTGAAACTGAACTGAAACAGTTCGAAACAATTTAGTTGTTTGGTAACTAAAATTCGATTCCGTTTGATTTTTTTTTTATATTTTTCAACGGTACCAATAATAATAGGTTGGTTCACTTCGAAACAGTTCAGTTCAATTATTTTAAACTTAGTAAATAGTTCATTTCAGTTCAATTTTCATTCTGAATCGAAACATGTCCACCTTAGCATAACTCCTCATATTTTTTCACTTATAAGATAATCCAATCCGTTCACAGAAAAAACGCTGAGGTGATTAGGAGAGGGACAAAAATGAATGTCTCACTAGATGATTGGTCTCACGGCGAATCAAATTTAGACACTCAATTTGAACGAAGATCCTATTTACAATGGATTAAATTTTTTTAAAGAAAACATCTATTAAAAAAATGAGCAGGTGTAAAGATGATTAAATATTCCAGTAGGAGAATAACTTCAGTAGACGATGACATCAGCATATTCCCCATCGATTTTTTTATTTTGACTCGGATGAGTTTTTGTTGTTTCAGAGGACTCAATCTAACAATAAAATTTAACTGGCACACAATACCTATTACCTACTATTTTTTTTTGTTGCCACAAACAATTCTGCTTTGTTTCTTTCCTTTTCTAGATTATTTTATTAGGTTAGATGATATTTTCTTCATATCATTTCAGCGAATTTTTTGTTTATCTTCTATAATATTCTTTTTTAAGACTCCAACCTTGTAATATAAAGATTAATTGTTTTTACATTTTCGTAAAATTTAACTATTAGATGATATATGATAGGGATAAATTAGAATTCGCCTAAATGTCATCGGACGTAAATACATTTTTTCTAGGGATCGGATGTAAATACATGAAATTTTGAAATATAATATCACGATAAAAAAATTCTTTAAATTACAAGTTTGTAATTAAAAGAGAAAATTTACAAAATATAAACCGCAATTCGCTTAAATAGCAAGGGGATGAAACACTGTCTAACTCTATTTTCGTTTACCCCATGAGATGGTGCTTGGTTTCTTTAATTTTGATAGAATTCTTTTTAGGCTTAATAGCAATTTTGGTCCTTTATGTTTTAAGAAGTTGCGATTTTGACCCCCCCAACAAAATAAAATACAAAACCGTCCCGTTTACAGTTTTGGCCCCATGTCAATTTTGACCAAGTCAAAGCTGATGTGAACATGCATTTTTTTAATTATTCAAAAAATAAAAAAAATTCACATGTGGCATCCACGTGTGCATTAACTTGGTCAATATTTGTCTGGGGCCAAAACTGCAAAATGGGCAATACTTAGGGGACGGATTTTTATTTTATTTTGTCAGGGAGCCAAAAATACTATTAAGCCTTCTTCTTAATACAAACTATAGCATACTTGTTTTTTAAAAAAGTTATTTTAATGCATAAAGAAGAATGGGATTAAAAATAAGATACTTCAAATGAATGAAAAAGTAAAAGAAAGAAAAAAAGGAATACACCAAAATTTAGTATCTCTCTTATGGACAGAAGAAACTTGATATCCCCGTATTATAGGTATTTTATTTTTTTACAAATTAAAACAAAAGTTCATATCCACCAATATCAAAACAAATTTTAAGATAAAAAAGTGACTCTAAATCTCATTGAGTGGACCTCAATGCCATTTTATAACAATATGTTAATAAATAAATAATGATAACTCTAAGGGTTTGATATAGACTATAGTGCTAACAAGATATAATGGGGTGGCCGACATAGCTTTCTTAATCAATAACTCAATCATCTAAATAATATATTTTAATCATTCATTCATCATGTTCTCTTCTAAAATACATTAATATCATCAATGTGATCTAAATGCTATGTCACCCAAGTAAAATCCAATATAAGGTGAAAGTAAAAGTCTAGCTCAAACTTTGCTAGTGGTTTTGGAGGAAATAAATGTAAATTTGTAAGTGTTTTTAGAGTCCTAAAATCTTTTGTCTTCATTTTTGTGTGTGTAGGTTTTCACAGAAAAAGAGTGTGATAACATGGAGTTTGGTCGGACGGTGAATAAATTGACCAGGAATTATTCCACCGTTAAAGAATTGCAATTCGTCATTGTTGGAGCTCATTTGAGAACAATTGTTTGATTCTCTTATATCTTTGATTGAGGCATGATTATGTCACTCTAAATTTTTTATATACAATAAATATAGAGTAAATTACACTCCCCAAACCCTAAGAGATGCTTGAATTACACTCTCCTCCCCTCTTATGTTAAAATATACACTTCTTTCCCTTGAAAAGTAAAATTTTACTCCCCGTCCCTTTGAGATGCTTGGATTGCAATCCCCATTAAATATGCCCTACACTTTAATCTAGAGTAACATAAATAAATATTTTTATGATATATACTAATTTTGAACTATCATTTAAGAAAAATAAATTCATTTCTTTATAATTTAAATGTGAATGATAATTAAATTTAAATATTTTGTTATTATTTATAATTTAGAGTATGAAATTCACTTTTAAATAACCATACTTTATCGCTTTCACAATTTTGTACACATTTTAATTTTATTTTGGGTTGTTTCATATTTTATAATAGGGTTTAAATATATATGTTAACGAAATTGTGAATAAAAAATAGCGAAAAATATATATTCAAAATTTGATTATATTAATTAAAATGGATCCACAATACTATTTTTCTTCAAAGTGTGTTAGATTATTAATTTTTTTTGCTAGATTATTTGAAATAAAAAAATATTGAGGGAGTAAAGCGTAGATTTTAGAGTAAATTACACTCCTCTTCCCTCAAAGATGCTTAAATTACACTCCACTCCCCTCTTATGTTAAAATATACACTCCCCTCCCTTCAAAAATAAAATTTATACTCTCCTCCCTTATAAGATGCTTGAATTACAACCCCTCCCTTAATAATTAAATATGCACTACACTTTAATCTATTTTAACATAAATAATTTTTTATGATATATATTAATTTTGAACCACCATTTAAGAAAAATTAATTCATTTCTCTATAATTTAAATGTCGATGATAATTAAATTTAAATGTTTTGCTATTGATTTAATAATTTAGAGTATAAAATTAACATTTAAATAACCATGCTTTGTTGTCTTTAGTAATTTTTCACATGTTTTAATTTTATTTTGGCTTGTTTCATATTTTTGTGAATAAAAAATTGAAATATATCTATTCAATTTTTTATTATATTAAAATAGACCCTCAGTACTATTTTTTCCGAAGTGTGTTAAATTATAATTCTTTTGCTAGATTATTAGAAATAAAAAAATAATATTGAGGGAATGAAATGTAGATTTCAACATAAGAGGGGAGGGGAATGTAATTCAAGCTTCTCTTAGGGGAGGGGGGTGAAAAGTTTTCTAATATGTTTTGAATAAAAGGGGAGGGGAGTGTATATTTCAACATAAGAGGGGAGGGGAGTGTAATTCAAGCATCTTTGAGGGGAGGGTAGTGTAATTTACTACTCTAGATTTTAACATAAGAGGGGAGGGGAATGTAATTCAAGCTTCTCTCAAGGGAGGGGAGTGAAATATTTTCTAACTAGACTCTAACCCGTGCGATGCACGAGTTTTTTGTTATTTCATATGCATTTGAAATTCAGTAACATATTTAACTATGATCACTATTATTGTGAACAATTTTACATGCATAGAAAGAAACAATAAAAGAAAAAGAGAGAAAAAAAGGATCAATTTACAGAATTTAGAGAGTAGGAAAAGAATCTAAAAATCATGACGAATCTTCGTATCACTTGAAATTATGTATTTCAATATAAGTCATTCAACCCGTGCAATCAAGTTCTAACAACAATTAATACACCAAAGTAACTATTTAATTTCAATTCATCAAAATAATTGTTTGAAAAAATATTTAAGAACTAAAAACGATACGCTGAAGGAAAAGAAAATGACAGTTTATGAGAAGTGGAAAAGGTGGGATAAGAAGCGGTTAATGAGAAGTGGAAAAGGTGGGATAAGAAATGGGGGGTGCAACCAGAGTTCTAACAACAATTAACACACCAAATTAACTATTAGAGAACAAAAAATGATGCGCGTGATAGAAGGGAGAGAAATTATCAGTTTATGGGAAGTGGAAAAGGTGGGATAAGAAGTGGGAGGCAGTTTTAGAATTTGAAAGCGAAATTAATTGAACAAAAACATGTGTGGCATAATGGCAAAAACTATGAAGGATGCCCATCTGTAACTTGGTTCATTGCATAATCCTAAATTTGCATCATTGACATTAAGAACCTTAGCGCAAACGGCTAACTAATATATTAGAATTGTCGTGACTATTGAAATTGAAATCTATTGTTTACCTCTTTTTATAATCTTCAACTTCAGGAAGATCATCATCCATGATAACCTTGGATCCGAAAAACGAATTCGCCACGCCCATTGCACCTGTTTGTTCGTTAAATATTAGTTAATTCAGCGGTAAAATTATAATTATGGTGTGTACACGGAACTTTCCATAAGAGATAACTAAAGAATTTACCCATATACCTTCTCAACCTGCCAAACTGTACAATCAATACAACAGGCTTAGTGTTGTCATGGGTTGAAAAGTAGTTTTCAATATCAGTTGCGAATTCACCCCATAGAGAGCAACAGATCCTTGTGTGCCCGAAACATTAAATAACTTAATCGAATCGATCATGAAAATAAAGTCATTGTTGAAATAGACCGATAAGTTATCTCAATATTGCATAGCTTACTCTAAATCCTCTAGTGTAAGATCAATGACTTTGCTTTTTCTTCCATTCTTCTCGATTTCTCTTACACTATCTTTCTCGACCATATGACCAATGACATCTACAACAAAAAAAATTGCATTATCATTTACATAAACAACTAGAAACAAATTCGTATAACTAAAAGGTAGGATTTCATAGCAGCAACCACGTCTTCTTCCGGAGAGATCAAAATGTCTTTGAAAGACATAAATTCAAACACCTTTCGAGGCACATTGCTTGCATTCACCTTAGTAAATTTCGTATTTGCCATCATGTTAAGTTTGTACTTGTGTGGCAAGAGTTTGTAATTCCCCTCGTTAAATCCTACCATGACATTCTCTAGCTTATACGTTCCTCCTTCTAAAACCATTCTTTGAATCGTTGGCACCAGGTATTTACGAACGGTGGCATGGATCCGTCCTCGCTAATCAAAAATAACATGTCATTAACATAAACCATAATATATGTAATCGTAGTGGCAACTTGAAAAAAGGATCATTTATTTATACATGAAGTTTATATAATATACCTTCTCATCAACCAATATCATGAAGATGATATCGTTTGGATTTTCCTTATCACGGATCAGCCATATATGAGCCACACGTACAATCAACTTCAAATCCTTCTTTCCACCTGTCACGGCTGAAATGGGGGTGAAAATGTTGGCCATCTTAGCAAGTGCAAGAAACAGTTATTTTTGCTTAAAGAACAAGATAGTTATATTCTCACAGCTAAGTGGTATTTAAACAGGTAATTGACAAGTGGAATTTGAAAGTTTTAAATGTGAATGATCATAGTCTTCTATAAGTAATAATTACTATTCATTGCAGCCATAAAAGCAATCATTGCAAATTGCTTTGTAATGATTTGCAGCCATAAATATCATTACTGTTTTCTTTTATTCGATTAACATTACTAACCTATTCTAGTTCGTATGAGCAATAAGTTTCTTTCATTCGCAATGATGTTAACTATTAGCAATAATGAGCAATAAGTTTCTATTATTCGCAATCAAATATCAGTAATCAATTTCATAAATATTTGAAATTTGACTTGATTACCATTAACTACGTTTTCAATTGCCATTATCACGAATCTCAATTGAATTAAAAGTGACATTATTCGTTTTCAATTGCATTAAAAGTGTGTTATTCGTTTTCAATTAGCATTAACCAATGGGTGAGAATAGATTAGCATGTTTAGGAGGGAAAAAAGCTAGGGATTAGGGCAAACATGTTTGCCAACCAAGTCTAGCTTTTACTAACCTATTCTATTTCGTATGAGCAATGAGTTTTTTTAAGTCACAATGATGTTAACGATTAGCAATAATGAGCAATAAGTTTCTTTAATTCACAATGAAACATCACTAATCAATTTCATAAATATTTGAAATTTGACTTGTTACATGTATGACAGTCAAATTCAAATATGATTAGCAATAACTACGTGGTAATTTTCATTTTATCCTTACACGTAAATGTGAGTATCAAAATAAAATTGACTACTTTTAACAGAATTGCACATTAAACTGGAAAGACAATAACATAAATTTTATTAAAATGAAAAGATAATTCAAAAACATCAAAATGGATCCATCTACATAAACCCTAAAAACTGAACTCCATTAATTGCATTGCAGACGTCAAACTCTCACGACAGCTGGGCGCTTGACTTAAATGTAGATGGTGTCGTTCATGCCAGTATTAGGAAACCCATCTTTAACCATGACACCTTCCTCAAGTCCGCACGCCTGTACCATTCTCTTCCATCCTCCACCAAGCTTGATGTGGCGATGTGGCATGGTTCCAAATATAGTGATGCAATTCCACTTGTTTCCACAATCATTGTCAATGAAATGGTCTTTTTCCCGATAGTTAAATCACACAGGCCCTTGTAAATAAACATCTGCAAAAAAATTTCGTATATAAAACCAAATTTTTATATGAGGTGATAGAAATCGACATGATAAAAAAGCAACGTAATACAAAAACAAAATACCATAAATCCAGAAGTGACATCAAAACCAGTTAAATACTTCTCCCACCAGATTTGAAAATTTCTCCCATCATGATGGAATGTAAGGATTTCACTTGTGACCGGAACACCTTCATATGCAAAGGCTGCCACGATAGTTTTCTCAATTTCAAATTTCATAGAAGGAATAAAAAGAGGAGGATCCACAACACGTCCTGATCGATTAATCACATTAATCCCAAATTGTCCAGCACCGGTAAACACCTTTCAACCATAACCTCAAACTGGTTGTTTTTAGGGTCGATAAAAGTTGCGTACTCACCTAGCGTTGCACCAAAATCAGAGACAAACGTTTTTGGCAACATAAGTGCACCCTGGAAAACATATATATGCGAAATTAGCTAGCGACGAAAATGATCAAATGGACTTTTAATTTGAACTGTCGGATTTATAAAGACACAGTATTAGTAGTCTTGCACTCACATTTGTTACATGGAACTCAAGTCGAAGAGTTCTATATTGAACTCGCAATTTGTTAACAAACTTGTCTAAATCAGTTATATGATTTAGATCTAATGGAGCTGAAAAAGATCAAAGATTCAAAGAAATTAGTGCAAGTTGAAAAATATAAACGAAACAAAACATAAGAGATCAAGAAAGAAGATGAAACATCGTACCCTTCAAGCAGTGCAATGCTAAGAGAGTTAGTGCATCACTTTCCATTGGTAAGTGTAAACTGTTTTGGTGTAAAAATGATGGTAGGAGAGGATAATGTGTATGCAATCATTAATATTGAAAGTTCTCAAGTTAACATCAGGAGATGATATGATTTAAAAGTTTGTTATGAGATCTACGACTAAGATGTAGGGGGTTGTTGACTGACATGATTACCATTAACTGCGTTTTCAATTGCCATTATCACGAATCTCAATTGCATTAAAAGTGACATTATTCGTTTTCAATTGCATTAAAAGTGTGCTATTCATTTTCAATTAGCATTAACCAACGGGTGAGATCAAGTGTGAAAATTTTGTCTGAATCAACGGGTGAGATTAGATTAGCATGTTTAGGAGGGAAAAAAACTAGGGATTAAGGCAAACATGTTTGCCAACCAAGTCTAGCTTTTATAATAAAGGATATGTTTTGAAAAAAAGGGGAGGGAAGCGTATATTTTAACATAAGAGTGGAGGAAAGTGTAATTCAAGCATTTTTTAGGGGAAGAAGTGTAATTTACTCATAAATATATAATAAATAATGAAACATTAGGGTAAGGTAAGGTAAGTCTGATTATTTAGCATTTCTCAGCTGCCACTAAGTTTTGGTTCTTTGCTTCTCTTTCTCTCCCTTTCAATTTTAATATCAATATCAATTTCAATTTTTCAACATAAAGTAACTATTAACATTGAATATTGTTATCAAAGTCCAAGAGTGAAAGAGAAAGAAATTGGTGTGTGCGTGCGTGTGTGTATTGAATACACACAATTATGTCTTTCTCTAGCACAATAATCCGACCACGTATGTTGTTGGGACAAACAACGAGATTCAACAACAACAACAATGATGCATTCACACTCTCCCACGTTCTTCAACCACAACCACTTGTACGAGGTTCTTGTTCCATCTCACTCTCAACGACCCGCCACATTGGTTTTGTTTCAAAATTCGACCAAACCTGTTCTTCTGCTTCACCTATCATGGAGGACGAGGATCAGGAAAAGCCGAGTTTTTTCTCCAAATCAGAAGAAGATGATGAAGAATATTCCAAGGAATTGGATGTTGCTGTTAGAGCAGTGCAAATGGCTTGTTCACTTTGTCAGAGAGTGCAGGAAAGTTTAATTTCCAAAACCAATCATCAGGTTCAGTCTAAGGATGATAATTCTCCTGTTACAGTTGCTGGTTAGTCTTTTTACTCAACTTGGTCATTTCATTTCATATATTTCTTTATTTTTGCTCTGATTTCATTGTTGCCACATGGGTTTATGTTTGTCTATGAAAAAAACACATCTTTTCTGATTTTGTCACATGGGTTTATTTGGATGTCTGCATTGGAATTAGATATTATATTGTCTTGCATCAAATTTCTTGAAATGTTAGTATATTACTCCGGTGTAGTTGTTACGATAGTTTTCGGTATTCAAACGAATACTTTTTCCGGTGTCCCTTAGCTTACCAACCGAGCTGCTTACTCCAGACGCAGCTTTTTGTAGTAGAGGTTTATTTAGTGAACTTAGCAATTATACAAACTCCAGTCAAAGATGCCTTTAAAAAATTGTTTAGTGGAGACACCACAAACTAGTGGAGTCTTTGTCTATGTTTCCATTTTTATATGCGGTCAAATTATGACTAGTGTTTCATACAAAAGGACTTAATCAAACCAATATTTATTTCCTAAATTGGATATAAGTCAAGACAAAATCATTGGTGTGGAAAGTGAGGATTAAGTTTGGTGGGTTGTTGGATTTTCAAAATTTCACATTTCTTATAAAAGGAAAAAATGGTTGGTGAAACTCTATGGCAGTACAGTAATATATTTCATTGCAACAAATAGTGTGTGAAACTGGATAAAATCACACTAGTATTCTTTATTTTGTGTTGTGGTTACTGGTTTCTACTAAGGAAACAAAGGGCATGAGATTAGTTTAAGGAAAATTTGGTTAATCTGTCATAGTGTTGTCAATCGCAGATTGCGGAAAATAGCGGTTTATTCAAAACACTTTAGTATTATAGCGCCGCTATAGCCACTATTTGACAACGCTTTGTACTAAATAGTGTAACTCCCAACAATAATTGTCTGTTCAAATTCCGCCATGTTGTAGCACTATTGCCGCTATCCGAATCACTCTTGGTTTTCATTCTGAATTGTTGCCTGGAAATATTTTTTTGCCTCAATTTTGGCTGCATCATTCAGATGCATAGATATATTGACTTTTTCTTGAGTTATTCACGTCTCTCATGCCCTTGGAAAGAAGAAACACAATATCTGAAACTCACTCCTTCACCTTTTCGGGAAATGGATTCCATGCATTCAACTTGTGATGGCAGGAACATCTCAGTCATCCGATTTTGATCAGTAATTTAAAATTTGTTTGATTTATTTATCGAGTTTCAAACTGAAGCGTCTTATTTCAATAAATGACCTCCAATGCACTTACTGCAGGATTTCCTAACAGTAGGGAATCTAGTTCCACCTTTTTGCTGACAAAATAAGAAAATTTATTGAAACAAAAAAATGATTATAAATGAGGAGGATAAGGGTCCTATTAGACATAATAGCCTAAAAATTTAACTTGCAGTGGAAAAGGTCCTCTTCCTAGTAAACACCTTGCTTGATTGCATCTCATGTATAGCTGTACTTACGACTTCGGAAGCACATTTATGCTTTTGAATGTATACAAGTTGTCCAAAAGATTGATAAATATTATTCTCTAATGAAAAAGTTGAGGTGATTTTTCAATTAATTTAGACTTTTCCAGTGTTCATTTTACATTTCCAACTTTACATGCTGCTGTTAGCATTGAATTGAATAAGATGCAATCATAATTGGAATCATGATCTTCATAATTAAATATTCCATACCATAATCTCCTTTTCTCATTGTAAAGTTCCAATGTATGACCACATATAAGTTACTTTAACTTAAGCAAAGATCTGTGGTTAAATTTTTGCTGTGTCCTATGTTATATTTCTGTACTATGGTTGTATGATGGTTGAAAATTTTCTGAGTATTGTACATAAAACTTCATTGTGCTATTTGAATAGATTGGAGTGTCCAAGCAGTTGTCAGCTGGATATTATCTGAGTGTCTAGGAAGTGAAAATATCTCAATTGTAGCTGAAGAAGATGTTCAAACTCTCTCCAAATCTAATGCATCTGAACTATTAGACTCTGTGGTTAAAACTGTGAATGATTGCCTAGCTGAAGCGCCTCGATTTGGTGTTCAGAAGCCAAAATCAGCACTTGGAAATTCAGAAGTTCTCGATATTATAAGTCGCTGCAACTCAACCGGTGGTCCCTCAGGAAGATTTTGGGTACTGGATCCTGTCGATGGTACACTCGGGTTTGTTCGCGGCGATCAATATGCTGTAGCTCTAGCGCTCGTAGAGGATGGAGAAGTAGTGCTTGGTGTTCTTGGCTGTCCAAATTACCCTATGCGGAAGGAATGGTTAAGTTATCAACACCGGTATCATAGGATTGTATCAAAGTTGACTCCTCCATCTTCTGAAAGTTGGAACAAAGGTTGTGTGCTATATGCTAAAAAGGGTACTGGAAAGGCTTGGATGCAACCATTGCTACATGTGAATAAGATGTTTGTGTGGCCAAACCATGCAATACAAATTTTTGTCTCTAACATTGACAATCCAGCTTTGGCCACTTTTTGTGAACCCGTTGAGAAGGCCAATTCAAGCCATTCTTTTACTGCAGGACTTGCTCACAGTGTTGGTCTCAGGTACATTTATCTTTTTCAATTTCATTTCGATATCAATTACCCGCTGCGTCTCCCTTTTCACCTCTTGATCTTTGTTGTTTGATCATTGATGTTGAAAGAGAGAAAACAAGAGGCATATGGTGAACCATGTGTTTCAACTACACAACGTAGATTCTTCATATAGACTTAAATTTGTTTGTGAAAGTTTACTAAAAATAATTACAGGGTATTCTACTTGTAGTTATATGATATTCTTATTTACACGGTCATATTTTATTTTCAACAGTCAACATATTATTAGCACTGGATTATTATGATGTTCTTGTTCTTTTTAAATATCCCAAATAAATTGCTACAAGATAGATTCTAAAATTTAAAATCATGAATAAGGTCGAATAATCCTGTTAAATTAGCACTCTTGAGATGAAGAGGTTGTTAAATAAAACGGAAAGCAGAAACTGTGATGTGTAGTTTAATATTCCACACCTAAATGTATGGTTTAACTAGTTAGATTCCTATTAATATCTGTAAAACAGATTGAAAAATTGAACTCACTGGAAAAGGTCACCAAGATAGCATAACTGTGCCACTAAGGATACGTATGAATAACTTATTTGTGTTTATTTACTAGAATAAGCATTCACGAGAGTGTTTGGGATAGCTTATGGAAATAACTTATGATATGTCCAGGATAGTTTAGGAAAACAACTTATAGCTTATGTAAAAACAGATTGAATTTATTTTATAATATGTTATAGAAATAGCCTATACATAAACTCGTAAACGATAAGCGCTTAATTGAGCTGCTTATCTAAATGGGGATTAAGTACATTATAGGTTTATAATATAGTTTTTTTTATGGTTTGTGCAGGAAACAACCATTAAGAGTATACAGCATGGTAAAATATGCAGCAATAGGTCGTGGAGATGCAGAGGTATTCATGAAATTCGCAAGGGCGGGTTACAAGGAGAAAATATGGGATCATGCTGCAGGTGTTATCATCATACAAGAAGCTGGTGGAGTGGTAACAGATGCTGGAGGATGTCCCCTAGATTTCTCAAAAGGATTATATTTGGAAGGCTTAGATCGCGGTATAATTGCTTGTTCTGGAGCCTCATTACATGGGAAGATCATTGATGCTGTTGATGCTAGCTGGGGCTGTTCTAGCCTTTGAAGCTGTTTCTAACCATAAATATAAATGTATATACTTAACAAATAATGTTAATAATTTTCAAATCTTAGTTTTGGTTTTACATAATACTATATGCATTGACATATTGGTAACATAATTTTGTTTTGAAGTATACTTCCGGATACATGTGGGAAGTCAGGATTGGAAAAAGGAAACTTCCATTTTTTTGGTTGTGAGCAAGTGAACATGAATGTGTTATAAGATGGGTCTACTTGGAGATTCAATTCATTATGATTAAGTATACTGCCAGTTCAACAGCTCTATCAAAGCACTTATATATTTGATAATATTACATTAAATTAAATGCATGTCCAGATTGACAGTGAATTTGGCGAAATTTTGGTGACACTATGGTTCTGTTGAGGTTTAAAGTGTAACTTTTGTTAAAATTACATTGATATATTATGATTCTAACAAACTCACCGTTAATTGTAAATAAAACTTCTTAGGATACACGTAGAATAGAAATGTGTTGTTATGTGTCATATCACACATGTAAATAAATGTTATAGGCAGGGGGGACAGGGGGTTACAGAACAAATGTGTATGTCACAATGAGATGTTTGTAAGATGAGCATTGATGCTGCAAGTTCAACAAGATATTTGACCTGTGCATACATCGGTTTGGAGAAGTCAGAAACTTCATTTATTGCATTGAATAGCCTGTTGATTTTTTTGGCACCACAAGTTTGACCTGTTTAGAAGTTAACTTGAAGAAGAAAAAATTGTTGGTCCTCACATTTGTACAACTAATCCTACTCCCTCCGTCCTTTAATAGATGTCCTAGTTGACTCCGACACACGTACTAATGCATATGTTTTATCTTTGATATCTTCAATTCTCTATTAAAAAAAATTATGAAAATTTAACATTTTAAAAATATTCCTCGAGACGAATCCAACATCTTACAGGATATTATTTATCTTTGTGAATTAGTAGAAAAACATAGTCAAAGTATGTAAAGTCAATAATGTATATTGTCAAATAGGTCATCTATTGAGGGACGGAGGGAGTATCATTTTAGGCAAACCGCGCACTCAACACTCTGTTCTTAAAAAGAGTCTCATGTAACCACACCACTTTAATAACAAACATCTTAAGAACTCAAAATGTATCACATACTAAATGTAAAAATATCTCTAGTCGAAATTCGAACTTTGTTTCAACGCACCATATAATAGTTCCTTCCATCGGAAACAATTTTACCGGAATCTAGTTTCTTCCGTTAGAATCAACCTTATTGGTAACGAACTTACATTTTTTCTTACTCAAATATTCACATTTTTTTAAGAGAAATGATAAATGGACACACAATCTGTGACACAAATACAACACCATGGACAAAACGGTAATTTTGGTGTGAACCATAGGGTTAATTTGGTAATTCCACTTCATTCTTCCCATTTCATCTGTCTTTCTCCTTCTTCTCTTCCCGACATCTTCTGTCTCTTGCATTTTCATCACCACACCCTCCTTTCTGACCACCACCACAACTGCCTTCGTCAGTCACAACCACCACCGTTCTCACCGCACCATCCATCCTAACCACCACCTTTGTACTCGTCAATTACCACCACTGCCGTCAGTCTGTGTTGCCGCCGCGCCCTCCGTCTTTGCCACTACCATCATCCTCGCCACAACATCATTATACCGTCCTCACGATCGCCGTCATCGACCTCCAACCCCTTCAGATCTGAGCATACCATCAACCATTAGTCACCACCGTCTCCATCATCCATCACTACCACCGTCCTTGGTGTCTTTTTTGAATTTGTTTTTGCAGATTAGAGAGGAGAACGACGACGGTAGACTGTCGTCCCTGGTGGCCGGAGATTTGGAAAGGGGGGAGAGAATGTGTGTAACAGTAGTGGTGGTGGTGATTTACTAAGAGAAGATGACATAGTACAGGTTGAAAGAAAAGAAAAAATAAAAATAAAAATAAAAATATTGTATACGGTGTCTAAATTATGTTTGATTTTTTGTGTCAATTGCTATTTTTTTAATTAGTTTTAAAAACCACTCCTATTCTTAGAAGACCTGATTCAAATTGATATGTAACTAACAAGTAACAAAACACATGAGTCTTTAATTTGACACTCTAGTGGTGTTGTACATGCAAGTAGAATTTCCCTTAGACTCAAAAGGTCATGATGTAAGTAGTATAATTAATGGAGGCAGGCAACCGACTTAAAGATCATAATTAATCTCCCCATCTGTCCTCCAAACCCTCCTAATAAATGAATATATCTACATTCCATTAACATATTTAAATATTAATTCATATCCCACCTAGCTATATCTATCTCCATCTTCTCTTCATATCTCATAAGTATATTTTCCCTAAACTAAAAAAATGAAAACTATGACCACCTTTCTCTTGCTTACTACTATACTGCTCATAGCTTCATCATCTTTGGCAACCCGACCCGTTTCATCCGGATCTTCTCCTTCTACTCAAGTCAAACACCCCAAGGACAAAAACAACAACCAAGGAGGTGGTGGTGGTATTCCAGCTGGTGGTGGTAGTATTCCAGGTGTTGGTGGAATTCCAGGTGGCTACTTTGGACCTGGAGGAGGGTTTAACATTCCAGGATTTGGAAACGGGTTTGGTAATGGGATTGGAGGTGGATATGGATCCGGGTATGGAGGTCCAAATGGAGGACACTCTAAAAATGGTATAGTTAGACCTACTGTTGTGTGCAAAGACAAAGGTCCATGTTACCAGAAAAAATTAACATGTCCAGCTAAGTGTTTCTCCTCTTTCAGTCGTTCTGGCAAGGGCTATGGCGGTGGTGGCGGTGGTGGTGGTTGTACCATTGATTGCAAAAAGAAGTGCAGTGCCTATTGTTGAATGAAGTGCATGCATTAGTCATAAATATGTGGTGACAGTTGTTGTGTCTTACTAGACTATGGTACTAGTATTAATATTATTATTATTATGTATGAGTATGCAATATCTTATAATATATGGTCTTGATCAACCTTTTAGATAAAAATAAACATAGTACATGATTTCCACATAGACTAGTTGAGTTTCTCTGGGGAGCATTATATTGTGGAATGCTTCTTGATGGTTGAGAGGAATATATTGTGGAGTGTATTTTTTTGCTTAATATAGACTATGATATGCTAGTTTTATATGTTGTCAAAAAAATACTACTACATAGTTTTATATGATTATTTATTACTGGCGTTGCATTTTAAGATGTGGTTAGTCTGGTAGTTTTCCTTTGAATGCATTAATTAGCCTAACCCTTAACTTAAACAACTCCTATATAGATATAGATATAGATATAGATATATCTCGTGATTCATCACCAATCCATGAATGCAAGATGTACTCTTCACTTTTGAGAATACAAATTTAAAACGTTTAGCACACTTTTGATATACGAATTTATTTGTATCACCTAACTAGAGTTTATTTCTAGTAACACCCATTAAATATCCAGTTACACCAGAGTCACCGAAATATCCCTCTTGTGAAATTAAGAGAATCCAATAACTAACTATGGATACGAAACTACATGAAGATTCTTATATGTTCCTATTGGTTTTTATTGACACCAAAGCGATGAGCATACGAAGAATAAGTTCAATTGGTCTTGATTTGATGATTATTAATTAATTCAATGATGAGAGGAAAGGAGCACAGAAGAAGATTTCTCTGATTGTAATTAAGTTCACATTGTCTATAATTTATGGAACAAAACATACGTTAAATTAATTCATGTAAACTGAAATGAGTTTAGGCAAAGGAAATAATAAACAAAAGCAAAATTCATATGAAAATATGAAAATGCAGAAATTACTTGTGTGTGCAAATACTAATGGAACAACTTATGATTTCAGTGTTAATCTTCCATCTAGCTTATTGAATCTGTGACAGAAGGGAAATTCAACGTGTTTTTGAGATATAAATGGATAGATACAAGGGTAATTTGGGTATTATGGTAGAATTTTATATAAATTTTGGTGTAACATGATATTTTTGGGTCTTGCTAGAAAAAATCTTAACTAGATCACCCAAAAGTAGAATAGTTGTCCATTCAACGTTACTTGTATATCTATGTAATGACTTGTTTACTTTGTTTTGGTTTCTCATAACTTTCTTAAAGATATAATCATATTCAAGACGTGTTAAATATTACATGTGGATTCATCTCCTACCTAAGATTCAAACAATGATACATTATATTTTGAAAATTTAACATATTCCGTTAGACTCAACCATGCTCGATTACTTGCTTTGGATTTTGATAGATTCGAAACCATGTCCATTTTGTGATAAAAAAAAAAGGTTAAGCAATGTGGCAAGTACACTCTTAGATTATGAGTGAATGATTCAACTCAACATGCCAAAATTGAATAAGCAACAAGAATTTGTATTCCGATTGAAAAGCAACAAATAAAACCGATTTGAAGAGAAACGGCAATGACACAAATCCAAATCGAAAAACAAAAAAGTAAATTGGTTGAAAAAATTCATCATTTATATTACTTACTGCCAAAGAAAGATATTTTGTAGAAGAATTCCCTAAATAAAATGTTTTGTAGAAGAATGAGTGAGAGTATGAATAGAAAGTGAACAAATGCAGCCACATGTAATCACAGTCGATAATGGTCTCACAAAAGAGCTGGAGTACGTAGATTATACATTGTCATACTCTTAAAATTTCTACGGCTTCAGATCTACCACCGTTGCAACAGAGAGAGATCACATGTGAGTGTCATAAAACAAATGAAGAGATGAGTGGAAGCTTGAGAGAGAGAGAGAGAGAGGATGGTGTTTTCTAAAGTTGACGGTAGTGTGAAGGGTTTTGGTTTTGAAGATTATTGTTTCGATTACTAAAAGTATTTTGTTTCGATTATTGTTTCTAAACTATAAGGATACATTGTGCTGCACATCTTTAACATTCCATCTTTGGAGCATGATTCCCAAAGCCTTGGTAAGCTCCTGCTGCAAGTTGTTATTCAAGAAAGATGAAACACATTGCGCATACAGTTAGAGAATGGGGGGATAAAGCCCAAGCATGCAGCTAGCTGAGTTAATGATGGACCTGCAATTTATTTTTATATCACCTATTGGTCTTAATTGTACAATGGTTCAAGTTGCACTTGTCCTCTGTCTTGCTTGTTATGAAAATTATCCTAGTGTTGTTTATTGAAAAAATATCAGATAAGACAAGCTATTGTTTATTTATTCTGTATTTTTGCATAACTCTCTTAACATGTTGCTAACTTTAATCTTAGGCTAGGTTCTAAAAACCGGCCCCTTACTATGAAAATGGCCGCAATAAAAAGTTACTGATAGTGTCTGATACCGTTATTCTCTTTTTTAACATAGAGAACAAAAATCACAGAAACGGTCATAACCACATCAAAATCATATGATTTACCATAATGTCTCTCCTTTGATGAAAGGATCATTACACTTAAAATATATAGATTTAAACAAAAGCAATGTAATATTCTAAAAACATGAAATCTCTAAAGGATTTCATTTTCATATTTCGATTACAAAATATTCACTCTAAATTTATCACAATTACTAGAAACAATCTCAGGGTTCTCCCTTAGTCCATCCAATGTCACTCCACAATCAACGTTAATGGCCATCTTCCACATTTTAACAGACCCTACTTTTATATTCACATATAATCTTAGTTTAACGATCAACAACACTTCTAGTTCTTCAGTCTGCACCTCCACCAATGCTTTTTGATCATCTCTTCCTAGCTTGATCCCTTCTAACACCGTCTTTAATACCGTCACATTATTTGATGGTTGATAAAACTCTGGCAAAACACCGTTATACAGCTTCACGTTGTTATAAAATATTTCAGCTGAGCTATCTTTTTCATAATAGATTTCAATCTTGTCATTAGGGTTACTAGCCCTAACAGTGAGGTCAAACTTCGGCAAGATCGTTGCCTCAGATGACGGCCATGTTGTGTTCATTCCTTTGATGTTGAGGTCTTGGATGGAGTATTTCAGCATCTTGGGACGGAAAATAAGGTAGAGAATTCCAGTAGCAATACCGAGGAGCACGATGAGGAGGAAGATTAATGCGATGAACCAACAAAAGCAACGGCATCGCCGGTTAGGACGTTGTCTTAGGCGAGTGTATTCTTGGTAGCGGCGAGCTTTCTCCGACGGGGAGATGCAGAAGGTTTGATTCTTGGGAGCTTTGATGACTATGGCTCTCTGCGGCGGATTAAGCTCAGCATTCACCGGTTTTGGAGGTTGCTTAGGAGCCACGGCATCATCTTGTTTGGTTGGTGGTGAGTTGTGGGGTTGAGTTTGGTCAGCCATTGAGTGTGTAAGTGAAGAGTCAAGAAGCTAAATTTATCTGAAAATGAAGTTGTAAAGGAAAATCGTGAATAGATGATACAATCATACAATGCACGACAAAAGAATTACTAGTTTTTTTTTTGACACAACACAAGTACAAGTGTGACCGTTAATCCGAAGTTTGGGAGTGGCATGATCATAAATTGTTTCACACAGGAATCAAATTAAACGATTCGACATATGGTGAAACTCAATAACCATATGAACTCGGGCTCAATAACGACCCTTAATGAAAAAAATTATATTAAAGAATTGTGCCCGTTAATTCTTTTGATTAAAGAATTATATTAATAAAAAAAATAAGACCCTTAATTTTCGTTAATAGAGTCTGTTTTTTGATATATTTTTGGTAAAGTTACAAATAGGCAAACTCTAATAAACACCATCAAATCATAAGAAATCATATACATTTTGATAATTTGAGGACATGGTTTGTATTTGGATGTTCTGTACGTTCAATTATTATTTCAATTTGAAATAAAACCGTATGGGCAATATTGAGGACGGATTTTTCTATATTGATAGAAAAACAACGCTATTACAACTAGTTAGATATGAAGGGGAAAAAAACTATTCCAGTATGATTACTAGGTAATTTTGTTAGCACAAAACTTATGTGTTTTTTATGACATTCTTCATTTATAATATATTTTTGCAGTAGTAACATACTTCAAGGAAATCACAAGTAGTCATGAATATTATAAGTAATGAACAACACAAAAGACATAAAAAAGCACATAACTTTTGCCCAATTCATTACTGTTAATCATATGTTTTAGCACTTGACTTGGTATAAATCTGTGCTAAATAATATTGAAATCGATGGAAAATCATAGAAAATGTTAAAGAAAGATAAAAATGAATCAAAACTACAAGAGTGAACAATAACTTACATGAATAAGTGAATAGAGGGTGGAGACAAACTTTTACTGGAACACCAAGATTCCTCTAGGGATGAAAAGGGTATGAGATGAGGATAATAGAGAAGAGTAAGCAATTGTATTTTTTTTTTTATAAGCATACAAGAACGCATGATATTAATTGTAAAATCAGCATTAATTTTTGTTCAAAAATAAAGTAAACATAATATCGTGCAAATAATTAAATTAAGGAAATATGGGATCATTCCAAACTAGCAAAATTTTAAAAAGGCAAGGAAGCATAAATGTTAAAGAAAATTGGTCAAAAAGAATTAAAGTGTTTTGGATATAACATTTGGATCTGACAAGTAATTAACTGCAGAAATAATTATAAAAATAAAAAACTGATACTAGTAATTTTGATATTGATTGTGAATCTCATTCCTCTAGGTGATTTAATCAAGGTGGAGAGTAAAAAAGGAATAGCAAAAATTTCTCTTGCGGGATTGGAGGAGATATTAAAATCGTCATTAAATTATAGTAATTTTGATATTGATAGTATTAACAAAGAGTATATTTGAAAAGAAAAAAAATAATAGATGTATTTAAAAATCTATAGATGGTTTTATATTTTGTGGGACATTTTTTTAATGATTTATAATTAGTGATGGAGGGAGTAAGATTCGGTGTTTAATCACCGAAAAAAATTATCATTCGGTGTTTCAAATTTCACATAACTAAATCCTTTTATCATCATGTGTATAAGCTTATTTGTCCAAAAAAAAAAGGTGACAGATCTAGTCAACAAAATTACAAAACTTTGTATATAACTCAATAAAATGTAGCATGCTTTAACCAATCACTTAATGTCTACATTTTCTGTTTATAATATACATTAACAAACCACATATAACAGGTAGCATGTTAAAGGAGAGAAAACAGAAACAAAAAATCTCGGTGAAATATTTGTAACACAATTTCTATGGCAAGTAATTTACAACGCAATTAAATACAAGACATTCATATTGCCTTCAGAAGGTGCTTCATCGTAGAGCAGCCCCCATTGCTCCTAGTGCAGCTTCCCTCTTCATCTCAGCAGTCTTACCACCACCACGGAAGTACATATATACTTGCTGTATTCGACAAAAGCAAAGAAGTTAACAAGTTACAGGTCCTTTTTGGTTGTGTGCATTCTAAGTGATAGATGCATCCGTTTTAAGAATAAGTTAAAATATTGAAAAGTATAATCAAACCTGGATAACCCAGACGCTGATCAATGTTTCAAGACAGAACAATCCAAATCCAATGAAGTAGAAAATCTACAAGCAAATGGACAAAAAATATACCATTTATCAGTTGTTCCGAAGCAGAAAACTTTTCATTGCTTAGGTTTTGCAGTATTTGCGTTAGAACTATAATGTGGCTCGTGTGAAAAATTATAAACTGGCTTAGCAAGTATAAAACCGCCTAAGCAAATTGGAAATGTTCGACAAATAGCAATGAAACAGAGCACAAGAATAGTAAATACTTCAGGACAGGCATATTACCCCAATAATAGTATAGTCACCAATCACATCTATGGCTGACAGAATGCCCCTGTATCAATGAGAAAACATCACAAGCATTAGACCAAAAAATGAGAATAACACGAGGCTCTTGAAAATATAGAAAATTATATCCTAGATTTTACCACTTTTACCAACATGTGCATCAGTCTGACTTTCTTAGTTATTCTAGAATCATGTAATACTTCAGCTCAGGTATATTTTGTGTGAAGTACTTAATTATCTACATATCCTAGGTTCAATTCATGTAAAATTCTATAATTCTTTTCATAAATTCTTCTTTCACTTCTATTCTAGGAAACATCAGCAAATGTACTTTCGAACCAAATAGGATTGAGTACATGGATCAAATAGCCCCATTGTTTTAAAAACCAAGTCTATGGAAAGACAAATTATATTTCTCAATCTCCAGGTTATACATATAAAGCCATATGTATAAGCAATAAAGAATAAACAACAGTGGCATGTTAAATGAGGTGTGTATAAATGAAGTCAACTTACGTCAGGGATTTTCCTTTGAAAACTATAGGAGGGGCAACAGCAGCTAAGATACAGAACCCAAGGTGAAGCTGTAAGCAGAAAAAGAAATGAGGGTAATTAATTTTTACCCAATATGCAAAACAAAGTTAACATGCATAAAGCAAAATAGTCAATTTACCAGGTAAAACAGAAAAAACCATCCATATTTAATAGCACTGTCCGTCCTGCAAAAGTAACAAAGCAACAAATCCACGACCAAGATCAAATCAGAAAAATCAGTATGTCAATGGCTCGATGCACAATGTTGCTACATCGGGGGATCAAGCCCAAAGGAGGGGAACACCAAAGGGGGTGACACGCTAGACCGTAACGTAACATGTATCCACATTAACTTATTTTTCTCATCAATGCTGCCAGAAGTATTATTTATCAGCCTGGGCATTTCAACAAGGTCGCTAGATAGTTTTTTTTATGAAGGGATATGGTGACTAGATAGGTAGGGCCAACAAATGCAAAATTTCAAGAATAACCTTAACTTGATTTTAAGAGAAACCAAAAAATTATATGGAAGACTGAAGATTCTATCAGAAAACAATGAACTTACATTTTTTCAAAGTAATGACAACAAAAGCCATTTTCCGTTAGGTGGAGTTGGCTATCATAAACTGTCCAATAACAACGACTAATTAAATTTAAATCCTTCTTAATGGTTTGGCACAAAAGTTATCTAAACCCCAACAACTGGGTCACTGCTCAGTTTTCTCATTGCTAATAATTATACATGCCGCTCCCTTCGACTCCTACTATATAAAAGCAAAACATTCATCCTTCCGACCTCTCTATTTAACCAGGTGTTCTAATCTAACTAACTATTGATACTGTACTGTACCTAACTATAGATATTAGGAATATCTAACTATGAACAACGTCGTCTTCTTTGAAAAATGAGATGACAGAACAATGTAATTAGTTCATTTCGTAAGGATAAAAATTGCAAGGCATTAGTTCATTTAATTAGCTAATTAAAGACTTCTACGGATAATGTTAGAATAACTACAGATATCACCAAACATGACAAAATTCTGGTCTTCCACAAGTGAAGCTATATAAAAGAGATAAGAGAAATGCTTGCAATTTTAAAATTTGTTGGAAAAAATCAAACAGTCAAATGCATGTAAAAATTAGAAATAGATACCTAAATGCACGATATAATGGTTTATACCACAGGACATATGCTCCAGGAACCCCTGCTATGAAGTAGATAATGGCAAGAAACCATATTTTTACACCTGTAACAAACAAGGGCGAGTTACACATCCATTGAATCTGTTGAATCAGATTTGTATTTCAAGCCATTCGATAACCCATTTCTAAACTGACCTTCTCCCTTAATCCAAGCTGCGGTGACAGCTACAACATTCCATGTAAGGCACAACACTAACCCTGCATCATATAATCTATCATCAACCATCATTGCCAATGGATTGTATCATATTACATTATTATTGATTTTAGTATAAAATCAAATTGACCTGTTGAATATCTGTTATAGATGCATTTTATATTATAACCATATTCAAATAAAAATAGTATTTTCACCAAGCTAAGAAAAACCAAATAGAGAACGTGTTCATCATGCCACTGACACACTCAACGAAATAGGTTTTAGTCATTTATATATTTGGGGCGTGGAAAACAAAAATGAAAAAGCTGCCTTCAGTATTTATCAGTAAACTAAGATGTAGTATTTGTCATTGACGCCAATTAAAAACAATGCTGCAATTTCTTGTTTACTTATTGAGTGCTACCTCACTATGTATGGGTACGGGCGCAAACCAATAACCTTCCCCACAAGAAGAAAGCAAGATAGGATAACTTACCTAACAACGAAAAAAATGCAACATATTGCAGTCTTTGAAGGTGAACTGGAATTTCATTCGCGATATCATGATGGATAATTGGGAAAAATGGTGGCCAATTCTTCTCCTCAATAACAATTCCAGCTGCAAAACAAATTGATTACATGTCAAGGATTAAAGCAGAACTAAAGATATCAGTCATCAAGTAAAAGCATTAGTTCAAACTTTTCTACAAGATAAGTTCACAAATCACATGTTTAGAGTGAGTCAGCTGGTATATACAATGGAGTGCATCTTACCTATAGAATCCTCACATAGTAGTTTTATTCCAGCATTCAATTGAATGCAGACACAAACAAAGAATAACTAAGAAAAAAAAGAAAACTTAATCACAGATACAGGAAACATAAACTACCTCGTGAAATGGCTTCTTCTTTCCGTCTGACTTCCTGCATTTTGACAAATTAAGATTTAAGACATCAAAATGCAGGTGAATTTCCAGGCAAGTATAATTAATAAGAAACAGGTAGTCAAGGCTTCATATATACAAAGTTAACTGAAAGTAAATATCAACATATACATACACTTTAAACATAGAATAGAAGACACCAAGATCAATAGAGGATAACACATGTTTAAGAAGATGCATTATTCCAGAGATCAACCTACCTTCTAATCACAGCAATTTCAGAGTTTAGACGCCCTCATAATTTCCAATGTTTAAAAAATAGTAATCACAAAGATTCAAGCATTACGATTCAGAAATTAATATATAAATTATAAAATAATACTCCCTCTGTCCCAAATTATAAATCCCTTTACAATACCAATGAAGCATTCATGTTACTTTTCCTATTATAACTTTAACTATTTATTACTCTCTCGTCTTTCAATTCTTTAATTTATTTTTCCCATAACATTTATTAAGGACAATTTTGTAAAACAACGCATAATATCTCTTTACCATACAAAATTAATTACATTTTTTAATACGTGTGAAATGCCCAAAATGTCATATAATTTGGGACGGAGGGAGTGATAACTTAGTTCAAATTAACCGACTGGGTTGTTAATTAATAGACTGTTTGGATCGGCATCAACCAAGTCCCTCGACGTGCGAAATGGCCACTGGAAGCAGCAAATACTAGCTTCTTATTTTCACGGCAAAATGCCCACTACACACGCGTCTGAGTCAAAAAGAATCTGATCCAAACATGCTATAAGTAATATGTATTGTTTATCAATTAAAAACCGGTCTAGGTAATTGTTTCTATACACAGGAAATATTTTTTCTGGGAACACATAAATTAGAATTAGTAATAAAAATTAGACTCCACTGTAAATACAAGTTTTCCTGGGTTAAAAATTTCATGTTAGGGTGTGAAAATTATATCATGGGCAAAAGGAAACAACATACAGCATAAAACAATATTGTGAACCTAGAGGCCATAAGATTCCATTCTATACCTGCTCTCGTTTTCTTAATTCAGCCTCCTTAGCTTGGAGTTCTCTTTCCTTCTTTTTCACATCCTAATGTTAAAACATGTCATAATTAGAAAACCATAAACTCTTGAAATAAAACATGTAATAAGTTTACAAATATGTATAAAAAAGGATTTGGTATTTCAATAAACTATTCTATTACACATACCGTTGATGCATCAAGAGGTATATCAACTGTCTGCCCAAAACCATAATTGTAATCAGCACGTTCGGGATTAAGAGGTGCAGGTCTTGAATTTGTGGCAGGGGCAACACCTCCAGAATTCTGAATTTTTTTAAAACATGTGTTAGATGTGGGCAAGAAGATGTGAATGATTCATAGAGCTTCGTTAATAAAATGGACAATATTTAACAACAACAACCAAAATCTTTTCATATTAGAGTGGGTTTGACTATATAAACCAAAAGACGCGATAATGCTGCATCATGAATGTTTATAGACACAAATTCAAAGCTAACAAGTCCTTAAATGGTTTATCATTGAATTAATATCATTTTATCCAATCATCATTACATGTTTTGACATATCAGTATTGAGGTCAGTACATAACTAAGCTGCTCCCTCTATAAGAGCTAGCTACACAATTTCTGAACAACCAAGTTGAAACAATCTTAAAAGGACAAAAGTAAAAACTGGAACCAGCTCAAACTTAGTAAGCAGTGTCATGTGAATAAGTCAAACCACAAGAATTACAAACCCAAAATCCAAAAAAGAAATAAATTTATTGATCAAGAATCAAACATGACTACCCAAGATCAAATTGAAAGACCCAGTTGAAAAAAAAAGAGCTTTATTTAGAAAAGAGGTACTTACAGCAAAAGGGTTGACTTGTTCTTCGTCGAAGGGGTTACTGTCGTAACGACCGGCCATGAGAAGATAGAAACAAGCAAGCAGAGGAGAATACAAGAAAGTGCCAACAGTTGTTAAAGGGAACAAAGGAGATTTGGAAGTTGGGATGAAAAAATGAAGAAGTTGTTAAGGTGAAGGTTGCAAATTTTGAATCTTCTTATGTAAGAGAACCAAATGGATGCAAACAAAACAAAATAAAAATAAATAAATATGGGAGCAGTTTTATTTATTTATATTTATTTGTCTTTGGAGTTTTATACTTTAGGACAGAGGAAGGGTCCTTTCTATACTCTTGGTCAGCTTATTACACTTCTTGGCAACAAAAATATGACTCTTAGTAAAAGATAGAAAGAGTAACAACTTTGTAAAACCGTTCGGGGTTCGAACTCTGGTCTCTTCATATATTATGCAATATTATTACCAACCGAGTTAAACTCACCTGGACGTGTTTATTGCAGTAATATATAATAAATTTTGGTGAGATCGACTTAATATTAATAATAGAGAAAATTTGTATATGTGAATTGAATATTTTCTATGCAAAATTGCAAAGATTAATCTTTTAAATTGAGTAGAAGAGTAATGACTAATGAATAAGAAAGTTCTCATTCAAGAGATTTCAAATTACTGCATTTCAGAGATAACCTCCGGTTAAATTCAAAAAGATCTCTTATTATCTCATTTAATGGATCTTTGGTAATAATTATGGATTATCATTCTTAAGATATATTTTTGGAATTGGAAGAGATTTTCCACCGTAGAAGGTTAAATTACATACAGTACATTGCAATACTTCCCAATTACCATTATAATATTTGTATTCTGACTCTGCAATGTCCCGTAAGAATGTTGGGTTGTACACTTCGATTCCACATTTTCAACAATGCAATTTAAAACCAATAGATATAAATAGTTCAAATGTTAGAGAATTTTGATTTTTTATGACTTTCTGAAAATGACATCGGATTAAAAAATAAAATAAAAAAATCTTTTAAGCCTCTTTGTAAACGTAGTTGATACAAAAAAAAAAGTAAATCATGTCTACATTTTATGTATACTACCTCTTCCATTTTTTTTTGTTGAAGTGGCTAAAATGAAATATATTACTCAATCAAAGAGTTCTTCCTAGCACAAGGCGTACCAGAAAAGAACCAAAGTCACAAACAAATTACATAAAGTGGGAAATAATATTAGCCTATGTCCAACATATTGAATGGACTAAGCCACCAACCATGGTAGTTGAAAGAGAGATTAGGGATTTTCGCCTTCAACCACAAGAAAGAAAGTGACTTAATCTTGTCAAATAATCAAAAGTATATCTTAAAAAATATTTGATAAATAAATCTAGTAAATTAAAGAGATGTTTAAATTTATGGATATAGATTCTTTTATCTACTAACCTACTTTTGTAAAATATGGCAACAAAAAGAGTCAAAATTCCATAAATTTATAAGAGTAACACTTTTTTCTATTATTTTTTTTAGGAAAAAATGTTTCTCTTATATTTTCTTTAGATAAGCTAAAAAGTATACTAAAAAATGGAAAAAGAACAGAAAATAAAATATTTGATTGACAGAAAATTTGTATTTTATGTTGATGGAAGTTGTAGTAGGTTCAAACCTCCACATCAATGGAATGGTTTACTCACTAAAATTAACAAGCAGCCACACTAACGTGCCCGTTACGTTCATTTGTAACATTCTAGACGGTTTGCAAACTTTCTTCCTTAAAATATCAACTTTGTATATTTTGCTGTAAACGAGATTCAACACAACCAAAACCCTATATACACCTAAACCATGAGTCAAAGTCAATGCATTAGTTGAATGTTGAATTGGAGCTGGCAAATTTTCACTAATCATAAAGAAAATTCTTGGTAATATCTCAACTCAAAGCATTCTTTAGGACACGTATTTTAGTCTTCAAAAATAAAAATAGTATACCTCACTAAATATCATTTAAAATTTCCCTTCCCTAAAAAAAATCATCAAAGTAAAACCAAACCAACAGCTACAAACAAATCAATAACCAACATATCTTATCTCAAAAAGAGCCACCAACTCCATTACATAAAACCTCACCCAATATTAATTATTAACAACATTGTCCTACCTTAACAAAAATGAGGACCATGTACTACAAAAATCACTTCATGATGGCAAAACTTTTTTCTTCTAATCTACTCATAATAATACTAAGCTGGATTTATCATAATTGCATTTTGGGGGGTTGCGTGTTATAGGAAGAACAATGAAAGAAGGGTGCCAAGAAAAAAAAAATAGGGAGCATATCAACAAAAGAATATAGAGAAAGGTATTTTTTTTCTATCAAAAATGAATGAACTAAGAACTCACATTGCTACAAATACAAAATTATGGCTATAAATAAAGGTAATGGCCGTGAAAGAAGCTTTAGCATATTCGAGCAACCGAGCTAGCCTGTGTTTGGATTCATGTTGGTACGAAGCTAGCAAAAGGAGCTCCATGTGAATGCACAGTGGGAAGACAATCTACAGCAGAAGCAAACACGGTCTTAGTGAGTGCTGCGCCATTTTCTAATGCGTCTCTTGAATGGATCAACCCAATTTTTGTCCTTAGCAATAGCTTGATTCCAGCGTTCTTTGAAGACTTCAAGTTCCCATGTTGACTGTCTTCGTATCTACTCGGTTTGTGTTAGTAAAGTAAACGGTGTCATTTACATGTTATGGATCACACATCAATGAAATAATTGATTTCCAAAATAGCTCAAAAGCCTTACCTCAGATCGAACATCAACCGTTGCTCCACCTTGTTTCTGCTATCAACCAAATTAGAAAGGAAAAGAGAAAGGTGAAATTTAGGAACACTAGGATTGCAAATGAATGAAATAGGATTATAGATATAACTTATAAGTACTATCTAAACGTTCCCCTAAAAAAAAGTACGATCTAAAACGTCGTGAAACTAAACTTTACCGTAGTTGTCTTTTTAAGTTTAGAAACCTGCAAAAAATTAGGAAAGTTACTGTTAAAAGAAGCGGGGCATCCACGGCAAACTATTTAAAATGGTGGAAATACCCTTTCAAGTTAGCCCACTGATGCAATAAATATTCTTAGTTTGCAGTGACACAGTACAAGTTAACGAAGCTGATATACAGAGAGGAGGAAAATACCTTGGTTGCACCATGATCGCTCCCACCCAGAGTCTGTATTCCCTTATGAACAACATATTGACTATCAACAACACCCACTTTTTTAGTTCGATCGCCCTGAAAAACGACATTGATCTCACTAACGATGCTTCTCATGCATAAAAAGACGCTTAAACATGAGGGTGAAACAGAAGTGTGGAAGAATATTCATTAAAATGTGTTAATTCAATAACTATCTCTTGTTAAACGCAGTAGTAATTCTAGAGAAAATGCATATTTCTCACCTGTGCACAATATCCTAGTTTCATATCCATTCCCCATCCGTGGACAAGGTCATTCTGGAGAAAACACAGAATCACAAGTTACAAATATTGAATGCCAACTGCCAAGAACATGGACTATTTTGATCTATTAGAGACCCGTTGAAAAAATTGTCGAAAAATTACAAAAGAGACGAGGGTTAACTGCTACAAGCAACAAAATTCTTGAATAATGTTGAAAGAATTCCACCACTTGATTTAGGGTTGCAGCTTAATTTTTTATATTCATATATATGGACTGAAGATAAACTTACCTGTATGAGATGCCATGTACAATACCATGCAGATCGAGAGAAAACTGGAGCCATACCTTCCACAAACCTACACAAGTTGTATTCAAGTTTTTGTCATTCCTGGCAATATTATACAATATGTATGCCAATATTGTTCATAAATAAAGGAAATCAAAAGAATAGAAGGAAAACAGTGTAACACAAGGTCATCATCAGGCTAAAACATAACAAAATCAACAAGATTTTTCATCTTTTGACTTGATTGAACATCTAAAAAAATTTAAAGATGTTTTTCAGCACGAACAAGATCTCACAAAAACAACATAAGGACATACATTGTCAAACTGTCGAACCCAGCTCCTCTAAAGTGAGGAATTCACTTTAGAGTGTGTAACGTGAGTAATATAAACTGTTAATTAACAGATCAAATGTAGATATTGCAAGTATATCATAACAAATCACAACTTTGTTGACATAACAACGCTTGATTTTTCTCACTTTACACTTTAGTCACTTCAGAGGATCCAAATTTTGCATTGTCAGTGTAAAGTTAATTACACTGACAACCAATCACAACTTGCTAACACATCTAGAAATTGCATGACTACCTTTAACAGTTTTATATTTAAAGTGTTGGCAAATTGTGATTGGTTAAAAATTTACACAGCTTTACCAGGTTCAAAGAAAGGAATGGTTACCCGGTGCATGGCGGCCCTTCACTTGCATCTGAACACCTTGTACTTCCCCTGCGCTCATAGACTCTTCTGCACCAACGAAAATATTCATTGTAAGTACGATAAGCATCAACGAGTAAGTGCATATCAATAGTCTCAGAAAATAAATCACCTGTGAAATTTCTTGTTTCTAGCTCGAACTGTAATTCTGTGATGTATCTCTGTTGAATTCGGATCAAGAGCTGGTTGAGATATCTCCAAACCTTCTTCCTTGACAATTTTAACATATCTGCAGAAGCAGGAAGTTATAATATTCAAATATAAACACCAGTTGATGAAGAGCAATAAAAGCATCATTCATACCTAGACGGAGAAAAATGTTCCACGCCTAAATCCTCATCCCAAAGAAAGATATAATCATAAATAGAAACTATATCCGGATGCAGAAATCTTTTTGCAAACCACCTGACAAAGAACCCAAAAATACATCTAAACTTAGAAAGTAAACCACCAATTACATATACAAGTGTATATGCGTGCACATAGATATGGTCAATTAGTCGTTGCCCAATTCACCGTCTATAGCATATTGCCAAGGCATTTATAGAGAAAAAATAGATTAAGACTTTAATTTCAATACGTTGATCAGTCTAATACATACCACTTTGTCTGATTCTGAGCGACAATGTGTATAGCCTTGCTACTCCAGTCAAGATTCCACCATCCATCCACATTCCCGTCATAATGGAATAAAATAATTGTAAAATTTTCTGGAAGAAACTGAAATAAATGAAGTTAGATAAAAGAATGCTGCTGATACAAGTATTTTTTATAACCTGAGTATAGTCATAAAAAGTACCTTTTGCACCATGGCATTGACATTATGCTTTTGTTTGATACCGACTGGAATTGCCAGCAAGTTACGATTAGAATAATCCCTAGACTGCAATTTCACAATCACCACCAAGCAAATCATAAAGTTTGTTAGCTCTGGTGATGCAACAGCTTCAAGAGAATAAAAATATAGAAGAATAATGCAAAAACTCTTGCCTTTGACCTCGAATTACTTCTCAACCACAACGGCCTTAACTCTAAATCTGAACTATCTTGTATTATTCCTCGTGGCAAGCCTTTCAATTTCCCAGAAGTGGCCGAATATGCCTGTAACGACATCAATAGTTCCAATGAGTAAAAAAATGCATCCAACTTACAGAACCGTATTAGTGCAAAGATTGTAAAACAGCTACATTAATCACAAATTTTCTGTAACGCATCAAATATGAAAATGGAAGAATCAGAAACCTACTAAGGCATGTAAACTGCCATGAGATTTTTTACCTCTGCTTTTCCCCATAAACTCCATTTCTTGTCAATCTGATAGTAGCGGGTGATGAACAAAGAAGGAAAATAAATTAAATTAGCCTAGTCGGCACAAGAATATAACAAGTCGTATAATGGTGCATTATAATAAGAAAGACAATGAGTTTAGAAGTTTCATGGTTATAGGACTCATATAGAGTAATGCTAATATATTCTTAATAAGATTCTAAACTAAGTATCAATTTGAAATACATATATAATCATCCTACAAATCTCGTACCTCTTCTTGATGATACTGATACTTTGTAGTTCTATATACAATGAACAACATTACTGTACACACAACTGCCATAAAAGGCAATTGTTTCATCCTGAAACTTGATTTACCCTGCTGAAAATAGTGAAGTCGCATACGAATATTCAGAATAAAGAAAGCTAACTATAAACGAATTCACCTAAAAAAACACCAAGACTGGAAGAAAAAAAGGACAGACCCCATCAGACAAGCCACTCTTTTTTCTCATCAGCCATCTCAATGATTTCATTGACGTCATTCAATCTTTTATTCAATGTTCATCAAAAACTGCAACACAAAACATATTGGTAAACAAAATGACCATACCCTCAAAAACATACCATAGTACTGAAAAGAAAAGGTTTGTCCTTTATCTAAATTAATGAACACTAACTAAGCTAAGGTACAAAACATGACATTCTTACATACAAATTCACATTCTAAGCTAAACCAAACCTTCATAGCCTTACTATATAAAACTTTTTAGGAAAGACTAGGGTGATATTCATATACATGCAATGTGACAAGTGACAGAAACATGAATTTCACGCCCTAGATTACTGAATCAACACATAAAATACAATAAACCAATAAATAACCAACAGACAAGCAAAACAAAACCAAATTCAAATTGCTTAAAACATAAGCACCTAGGAACACGGAAACAGAACTTCAAACATTGGATTTTCCACTAAACAACAGGAATCACGTGAATATTTCAAAAAAAAAAGCGCACACACAAACGTTTTCTCAAAGCTATTCAAAACACTAAACTGCACCTGAAACTGAAATCAAAAACTCTTTCCTATATGTTTTTTAAACCAGAAAAATAAAATTTAAAAAAAAAAAAGAAGAATAGAAAAAACTTCTATAGATAATAAAAGAGGAAAAAAACAATAACACTTCACTGACCGTTTCAATCAGATCTAAAACCCTTTCGTGACGCTCTTTCCTAACATTCAAAGAAGAGTAAAGTTTCATTTTCACACCAAAAACACAACTTCAAAAAAAATTCTAAAAATAACAAAATCACTTACACCTATTCATTCACCTAAAAGTCCTTCTATAAACTATTCAATTTCACTCTAACTAACAACAAATTCTAAGATTTTCCACCATTATTTTCATACCCTGGATCTTCCCTTGTTTTATCGGACCCAAAAAAGTGAAAAAGACAAAGACAATGAAAAGCAATGACCAAGTAGTTGAATAGACTAAGAAACTTAAAGGGTACCCTTAAAAAATAAAAAAGCATTAAACTTTGAAAAAATCAAAATCAAAATCAAATGAAAATAGTAGTAGCTGAAACGGTGAAACCCATATGAAGAAAAATATGATAAAAAAACAAAAAAGCTGAGAGGATCTTAATCTCAACGATTGACACGAATCAAAAACAACAAGAAGAGCAATAAAGAGTTAAACAACACAATTTTCAACATAGAAAAAAAGTGTATTAAAAAACAAAAAGTAGTGAAAAGAATAACATGAACCTGAAAGCTTGAATTGAATGCTGCATGCGTGTCAAAGTTTGTGTTGTGTTGATGAAGATGAAGATTAAGAAGGAAGAGTTTGATGATGACAAGTGCAGTGTTTTGTTTCCACTCGTGTCAATATCGAAAACAAAAGTGTTTGTCTTTGTGATGATGATGTGTGATGTGTTTATTCGATTGAACTTGTTGTTGTAGTTGTTGAATCTTGGTTGTTTTAATTAAAGAAGATTGGAAAATTGTTAGAAATAGAAATAGAATCCATAGATATGCTTCTTCTTCCTAGAGAATTTTCGCCGAGAATCTCGTAGTATTACTGTTTGTTTTTTTTTTTGAAGGATTTTTTTTTCTTTTTCCTTCTATCCTAGTCCTAGTAAAATTAGGAACATGTTTTGTTTTTTATCACATCGTTTATTTGTACCCTCTTGTCGTTTTTGACATCATACGTCAAGGAAATTCTAGGAATAGTAAGTATTTTTTTTTTTTTTAGGAATAGTAGTAAGTATTTAATTACAATAAAAATTGTCATAACTTTTATTTTTCTAGTCTCTTTTGTTGATTATTTGTGATTAGTGTCATCGTAAGCTTAACTCAGTTGATAGAAATAATTCATAACATATATTAAATCTAGTGTTCAATCTACGACCACCAAAAAATATTATTTGTGATTAGTTTGATTTAATGCTCTGTTATGAACATGAGAGTAGTGTTTATCATTTTATGCTAGTTTAAGCTTTTTAGGTTTTTTGTCGCACGGGTGAACGTAAAATCAATTCACTTCAACTCCTCAAACTCAATCCGCATAAGCTTATCCTCAAACACTACTCTCAAACAGACATAAAATAATGGACCCAAGTGAATGTTAGATATGGTTTTATGCTAGGTTGAGTTTGAATATGGACCCTTCAATCTTAAACAGACGTCTATCCAAACTTGGCTGCAGGGAAATGCTTACCGCAACAAATATGATCAATAGATGATATGCTAAACTCGAGTTTAAAATGTTTTCGATTGATATAAAATGAGTGAATTTTTAATTTGGTCTTAATAAAAACTAGGTATCCAACCCGTGCGTTGCACGGGTTTGATTATAATGTTTATTTTTTAAAGTTATTGAAAATAATAAATTTGGTGGATCTTTATTGAATTTTTTAATTAAAAATAAAACAGTTGTTAAAATATTTTTAAACTTATTATTCCTTCGTCCAGTGAATATAGAGTATAGAGTAGATAAAAATTACTTTTGACATAAACAGTGTGTCATTCACCTCTATTAGAAATCAATAGAAATTAATAAAAATTTATTTTAATATATTTTCTTGGTTTAGTTTATATCTCCTAATTTTGTTTACTTTATTTTAATACATTTGTGGATTTTATAAAGAAAAAAAATTATGAATTATAATTAGATATTATCAAATTTATATTCTAACTTGAGTCAATGAAATTTATATTCTAACTTCAGGTGTCTCCGTAGGTCGGGTAGGACCTTGCAGAGGCCTTTCTTGGAGAGAAATTATTTGTATTGTTTCCCCTCTGGGTGTGCCCCCAGGAGAAGGTGAAGATGCCATGTCATCCCGTTGAGGGATGCGAATCTTACTTCGTATCTGGGAGTTAGCACCGTTGGCAACCATGGTAATTTTTCGGAAAGCTTTGATTTTTAGGAGTATAAAAACGGGGAGAGGTTATATTTCCCACAGACAGCGCCACTGATTGTACCTGATCAGAAGGTGACTGCCAGTGCTTTGAATGGGGTGGTTTGAATGGTGGTAGAATGCGTCAGAATGGCTTCTTGGAGCGGATGGGAGGTGTGTACCTGCAGGCACTCTGACGCTCAAGTCAGTAGAGATCAAAGAGTGAGGGTTTAGAGGAAGAGTTAGATTCTATCTTGGGGACTGCTACAAGTCCCCTGTTTATAAAGGTGGAGGGATGCAGAGCCGTTGTAATGGCACACCTTGCTCCAGCGGTTACGAAATCGTGGGAAGTGTAACCGCGCAGAGAGTTTATGGCGGAAACGTGCAGAGACGTTATGGTTCGTTTGAACCGGTCTCGCTTGCTCCGTGCATCCCCCTTGTGAGAAAAGGGTGTGTCGCAAGTAATGTTGTCAAACGTAGTGTTTGGGCTTTGGATTGTATTGGGCCTAAGTAAATGGACCAAAGGTCCTTTTGGCCGGTCCAGAACAATAATAATGTAATAAAAATGAATGCATTGGAGTATATGATTCATAAGTGTGTTTGTTTCAAGTTTACAAAATTTATTCCAAGGTATTTAGGAAAAATATGTTTGGTTAACTTTATAATATTCCTTGGAACCATAAAAATAGGGATTATAATAGGTAACTATATAAGAATTTATTCCCATCTCCATGGGAACTTTATTCTCACCCTTTTCCTTGGGAAAATTTTTCTATTCCCAGGAACATTTTATACCCGGGAATAAAATTTAATAAACTTGTAACAAACATAGACATATGTATTTCTATCATTTTATTCCCAGAAATCAACAAATATAACTTGAAACAAACACACATAGGATCGTGCCTGACACATGTCTGACAAGTGTCTAAAAAAACAAAATTATTTTCTTTGCATTGACATAGCAATGCAAAGTTTTATTGACAAGAATGTGTGAAGCTTTATTAGATATGCCACATCATCACAATTCTAGCTCATAGATAACACAAGTTTCCTTTACAAAAATATATAGATATATATAATGTCTGGTTTTCATTTCTCATGAAGGAAAGGATTGTTTTTTGACTATGTCATTACGTAACGATTAATTGACTGCTTAAACCACCTTCAATGCATTGCTATCAACTTTCGAAAAAATGAAATGCATTGCTATTAACGTGTAACAATAGTTAAGAATAGTCTTTAATTTTTCATAGCATTGGAAGAGGTGGTTGAGTTGACATACACACGCAAGAACATTTTTCAGAATAAAAATGTGTTCTTATCATTGAAGTGAAAAAAATCATTGTTTTTAAATGTTAAATTTCGTGTGGAATTTGTGGAACCACAAAATTCAACTTAGATACATGAATTTGGTTCTGAAGAGTTAATTAAGAGCATGTGTGCTGGAGATGCTCTTATCTTATGTGTCTTACCAAGTGTTACATGATCTTACGTGACACCCATAGACTTGTGATGTTGTTTTAACATTTAATTACTTGAAAAAAAATTCTTCACCCCTAAAAGGCTAAAATGAGTTTTGGTTATCTTCCCTAAGCTAAATATTTGGACCAAAGATAATGATTACAGAATTTAAAGATATGGGAACCAAAAATCAAAATTTACCTTCCCTCAAAAAAAATTATCAAAATTTACCTATCTTAGAAGGACAAAAAAATAATTTTACATTTTTTATGGATAAAACTAAGGAAAAATTTACAAGGAATTTTTTTTTTTAAAGACAAAAATTTACAAGGACTAAACCAGAAGTTGTTCATTTTACATGGATTTTTTACGGAGAAAAATATATATATTTAATCCTATAAAAAATGGTGTTAAAGGTATGATACCAAATTTATATGCTTATCGATTTGTGCAGTTGGTAACATGAGTCTTTTTTTTTTCCTTAAAATTTACGTTATAACAATAACAGTGTAATATTGAGATAGTTGTTGATAACATAACACGAGTCTTTTTCAGGAAAAAATAAAATTGGTGTCACCTGTTTAGATGCAGCCAAACCCTGTGTGTAGAAAATTTAGTGTCAAATTTTAGATTTTTTGAAAGAAAATAATGTGGATATAGTTCAGCTTAACTTAGACCTTTGATTTCAATAGTACTTAATGTATATCCACCACAACTTCAACTATGAGATTAATCTTCGATTTACAACTTAGTCATGCTTAAAGCTCCTTGATTTTACAAGGAACAAACTTTGGATGGTACACTTAATTTAATCATTACAAAATAAACTAAATATAACATAAGTAGAATATCAAAATTATTTACTGTATTTTTCATTTTCTTTTTGAGTAGAAATTAAAATTAAGCTTGTACCAAAAAAAAATAAAAATATTAAGGATGTCACCATAAAAATAGAAATAGTTAATTTTCGTTAAAAAAACTGAATTAAGAAGAAAAATAGTTAAATGGTCATTTTTTTGTCAAGTAGTCTAATAAGTGAGGTGTGTAGAGTTTAAATCCCGACTCTTACATATATTATACAATATTACCAATTGAATCAAGGTCACCGGGACAAACAGTCAATTATTTTATAAAAATAGTATTAAACATATTAAGTTATTGATTTGATGTGTATTAAAAACAGTATGTATGCATTTAGTTGTGTTTTGTTCTTTTTAGTTTGCCTTGAGATTTAACCTCGTGTGTTTGTTGACATGTTTGAGAATGATTCGTTTAATCAGTATTGTATTTTGCCTTGTTAAGAAAAGGGTATTGTATGTTGAGCAAGGGGTTTACGATGGTTCTTGCTAAATTCAGCATCCTTCCAGCCTCATAAAAGATTTATCAATATATAGTTGGATTGGTTGTCTTTGAGGTTGATAGGAGTGAACCGCTACAAATAATTTATGTAGATAAATAAGATATGGTTTGAAAGTATATGTTTACAAGTGGATGACAATATTCGTTCAACATGTCTATTTTGTAAAAATGAATTAAAATCGATATAAAAACCATTTAAAAATTTGAATTGCACATGACACAATCCTCACAAAATTGATTTGTAAAGTATAATAGTTTCAGTCTATTCTATGTGATACTTTTTTTTTCTTCTTCTAGCACACCATTTTTCGTTTTATTTGAATGTAATATAAAATGTAGTAACTTTATGACGATAACAGTTTGTGTGAATGTAACTTTATTATTCGTTAGGACACTTTTTAAGATTTTATAGCCCAAAAAAGGATACTCGTTAAAAAAATCATAGTTTTAGAATTAGAATACGTGATAGTGAGTATGTACAAATGGTATGCACGACTAAACCAAACCACGTGAAATTGACGCTTACTTGTTTGTTTTAGACAAAAAGTAAAGCAAATCCAAATAAATGAATGTAAAATGGAGTAGATCTAAGGGTAACGTGTGGTTGTTACATTGGTTTTACTTGATAAAAAATAGATTTGTTTAAGTTATAGTGTTAAGAATGAATGATATGTCTTTTCTAGTTTAATCAATATCTTAAGTTTCAATTTGATTAGTCTATATATAATTGTGCACGGAGAATATATAATTAACACTAAAACAAAGTGTTACCGATTTGCTTTAGTGCTATGTTTATGTTAATCTGGACAGCCTTCTAATAATGCAATATGTACACTTCTGTAGTAATGGGCAATAGTTCTTGACATTTATATATACTCTGCTATGGCAAAACCTAGTGATTGACATTTATTAAGTCCACCAACGGTTGTTGTTCATTTGCAATTTAATCTCTATTTTAATTCTAAAATAAATGTGCACATTCAACTGTTTTTAATTTTGTTAGGAGAATACGTAAGAAATAAAATGATATCATATTGATTAAATTAATTTGGCCACTAAATGTGATTCTGTTGAAATTGGAAATGGATTGTGGTAGGGAACCAACCTCACCTAACACACCCTAAGCTCTTCCAAGTTCCACCTCCCATATCTATTTTTGGGAGTTGGTAGGTTACCTATCTTCTCTCTCAATTTTTCTTTTTGACGAATTGTCTCCCAATCATCAAATAAATATTTTACACGAGTAACTTCCATTTTTATGTTACCTAAAACAAAATTAATATTTACGTATATTTTAGAATAAACTTGAGTGCAAAATAATATAAATATAGATAGATAGTTCTAACAAATTTAAAATATATTAATATGTCAAGTATATTAAATTGAACAATCAAAGTTGTGTTTTTTTAGGGGACTTAGAGTTAGGATAATGTTAGTTATCGCAAATTGACACATCACAATTACGACTATTTCACTAGCGTTCAACTTTAAGATAGAAGGTTGAATGCTTAAAAAAATTCACCCACAACTTGCTGCGATTTTTGAAAGAAAAAAAAAAGATATTCAATTGGTTAACAAGGGATTCACAAGGTTTTCATGATAGAATACGTCGCTTATGTTGTGTTCCTCTTAAAATAAGAATTAAAACAAAACTATTAAAACACAAAACAAAAACATGAGAATGATACAAAAACCAAACCCTAGCCGCTTTCCACTACTAACAACCACCTTTCTTCTTTCTCCTTTAACATCCAAAGCTATCAATCATCATGTAGCCGTCATGTGAGTGGTGCGGTCGCTTCACCGTTGCACCACTTCAACACTTCGTAGGTGAGGAAAGAGTCGATTCGGTGTGCTTGTTGTCGCTGGTCGATTTGGGTTCTTTCATAGTCATAGGTGCTGCACCTCATGACTCGTTTCAAAACATTGTCTCGTCGTACTTACTTGGTGGTTCGAGGAGATGGTGGAAAATCCGGTGTTGCTAGATCTGCAACATCTGGGTTGGTTTGGTTGTTGTTTAAAGCCGTGTTATCTTCCTTGGAGGTGGCGGTAGCGGCGGTTCCATGTTTCAATTGCAAGATGGTTGCAGTTCATTTTTGGCTTTGCTTTCCTGATTTCATTACAGTTTTGTTAAGATCTGCAGGGTTTCAAAGTTTCGGGATTGCGTCAGTCGTGCAAGGGAAGTTGGGTCTGTGGTTTTGTATCCCAGTCATCCTTCTATTTGACATAGGACGGTGTGGGCTCGAAAGATTCGTTAATGCTTCCTGCCGTGCAGGGAGTTGATGGATCTTGAATTGTTTCTGTGTTGACAGACGATTCATACGCCAGTTTAATAATATTTGTCATTCACTTCGTTTGATTTGGACTGTGAGGCTCAAAAGGGTCGTTTAGCTTGATGCCATTGTTGCAGAAAGTTGATGGTACATGAGCCGCCTATGTGTTGACAGAGGGTTCAATCACCGCATCAAAGACCTTTAGTTAGTTTTAGGATTAATTAGAGGTTGATACACCTGTATGTTGTTTTTAATTTTTGTATCATCCGTTTGGGGTCGACTTACGCACTTGTGTGGTTTTACTGGGTTAGGTCTATGTCCCACTAGTTTTTTCTTGTAATTTTTTCCCTTTTTTTAATAATATATATGAGCACTAGACACATGTTTAGAGTATAGTTGAGAAATCACATATTCTCTTTCTTGATGTCTTATGCTCTGGCCTTATAAAAAAGAACATGAGAATGATTGTGCATATTTTTAATAAATAAATTACTTTTAAAAAAAAATATTATGACATGTAGATTAAATTGACTGCAGACTCTTACGCATATGAAAATAATGGACAAAATTGGATTTGGATTCAATTGTCAATTGTTCCTAAACCCTAAAGTTACCTCCTTTGATTTCCCAAGTTTTCTTCTCTTGAAGTTCTC
>Ga0228711_1000890_pt1 | contig 40920 bp, 24 predicted proteins | sample MedpolnodulmetaG_2_FD_177996 | JGI IMG/M metagenome (GOLD analysis project Ga0228711, IMG submission 177996) | Root nodule microbial communities from Medicago polymorpha collected in Santa Monica, California, United States - brown nodules | ecosystem: Host-associated > Plants > Roots > Nodule...
TTTTATTTTCCGGACTAAGGGTATTTTAGAAGGAAAAAAAAAAGGGCGCGCGAGAAATCCATAGGGTGGGAAAAGTAATACTCTTATTCTTTTATAGTAGAGATTGGATTGGGCTTAGGCCCAATGACCTAACATTTTAGGCCTTCTGTTTTATAAGACATTCTAAATAAGTTTATAATGAGTAATTGTTCTCCTGTAATTATTCCTATGAAAACAGGTATTAAGCTGAGGAAAGAAACAAATGATGAACCTATAAATGATACATTTTGCAGGGAAATCATTGGTTCCCTCATATATATGTGCAATACAAGGCCATATTATATATCAATCACAATGTTGGCATAGTAAGTAGGTTTATGGAGCGACGTAAAACACGTCACCTTATATTTGCTAAAAGGATTCTAAGATATATCAAAGACACGATTGAATATGGATACTCTAATAAGAATGAAGTAATATATGGATACTCAGACACAGATAGGGGACGAGATCAAGATAATAAGAAGAGCACTTCAAGCTATCTTTTCATGATTGGTGCAGCTTCAATCACACAGAGTTCAAAGAAGCAGAAAATAGTGGTTCTGTTATCTTGTGAAGTTGAGTATGTTTCAGCTTCTTATGCTGCATGTCAAGCATTGTGGAAAGAAATGCTACTTGAATTAGAACTTGATGTATTTGAAGTTGGTAGAATCAAACTACTTGTTGATAACAATTCAGCAATCGATTTTGATAATCACTCTATGAGCCATGGAAGAAGTAAGAACATTGAGAGGAATTTCCATTTTCAAAGAAACCAAGTGAACAAGATGAGGCTAGAATTGGAGTATTGCAAGATAGAGATGCAAATATATTCGCTAAAATTGAAGAAGGCAAGGTTTGATAAACTGTAAGAACTCATCGGGATGAGAAGACTAACAAATGCGAATTATGAGGAGCGTTTCGATTTAATAAAATCAATAATTCATAATTGTTGATAGTAACTTGTGTTACAAGTTAGCTTAGAAAGTTTGTTAGTTTGTTTAGAAAGTGATGTTAGCAAAAGTAGTTAATCATTTTGTGTAAGTGTATATAAACAAAACACTTCAATGCAAAATATAGTTCACATTGAATAAACAAAGAAGCTTTTACATTCAAAATTCAATTTCTCTCCTTTTCTCTCTTTGTCCCTCTTTCACATTTCATTTGATATTCATCACCAAATAAGTATTCATCCCAACAAATAGATACCCAGTTTGCTCTATTATTTTTCTTATTTCTGTTTGTATTTTGAAACTAAAAAAATTAAAAGGTTAATAAGAATATCAAGAATCTAACCAAACACATATGTGGGAATAATATTCACACTAATAGGATTCCTAGAAAAGCTGATTTCAAAAATAAATTTTGACGTCCTGAAACAATCGCATCCTATATCTTTGAATTATTTAATATTTTTTAAATAGGTACATGAATTAAAATAATTTGAAATTGAGTCTCTGAATTTATCAAAAATATGTTATTAATTCAATAAACAAAATTTATTTTAGTCGAATCTCTAACTCTTGGACACTAAAATATGAGTATCTCTCAAAAAGAATTTTAATATTGATTTGTTGCGTTATGAGAGTCTAGCTCCATCTCTCAAATCTGAATGTGGATTTTATGTTGTAAACAACAGGACACAATAACTGATTTTAGTTGTCCGATCTTAAATAGATAACCGAGATCGTTTATAGTTAATTTTGTAACTGTTTAATATAAATTGTCCGATCTCAAATCAATGACCGAGATTGTCTGCCGTCTGAATTGTTTACACCAACCAATCTCGGTCCCTCAAATCTAACCTCTGTTGTATGTGAAAAATATTACTGCATCAATTTGTAAAAAATTATAAGCTGCTAGATCTTTTAACTACGTTCGGGCAAAGGTACAAAAAAAAATTTGCAAGTTGATGTTATGATGTGTATGTGTATATGTTCTGTTACCTTCTTTCTATATGTAGCATTCACAGAGTCCTCAAATTACATGTCCTTAGCTTTCCCTTCAATTCCAACCTCATAATCATTAACTTCACCAACTCATCATAACTTTCTTATTAAAGCCACAAAAAACGGAAAAAATAACAACAAAGTTTACATTCTTTCTCTTCTTCCTTTGTGGTTTGTTCCAAAAAACAATGGCTTCAACTTCAATTTCATTTCTCTTTTTTCTTTTATCTATGTTTTTAGCAACAGTTTCATCCCTCACATGCTCAACTCAGAAACTAACAGGAACAAAAGTCTATCCAAACTGCATAGACCTCCCCGTATTAAATTCCTTCCTCCACTACACCCATGACACATCAAACTCCACTCTCTCAGTGGTCTTCGTTGCGACCCCACCAACTTCAGGTGGTTGGATATCCTGGGGAATAAACCCAACCGCCACAGGAATGGTTGGGGCGCAAGTGATTGTGGCATTTAAAAACAACACTGTGATGGTGATGAAAACGTTAGACCTTAAATCTTACAAGGTTTTTATTCCTGGGAAGCTTTCTTTTGATGTTTGGGATATGAAAGCCGAGGAAGATGGTGGTTTAATGAAGATTTTTGCCACCGTTAAGGTTCCGGTTAATGTTACCGCCGTTAACCATGTTTGGCAAGTGGGGCCCTCTGTAAAGGCGGGAATGATTGCTCAACATGAATTTAATCCATCTAATCTGAATTCAAAAGGGAGACTTAGCTTGAATGGAGCCAAAGATTTTGGGAATGATGATGATGCCCCTTTGGATTTTGTCACCAAGAAGAAAAATGTGAGTTTTTAGTTCTCTTTTTGCCTCTAGATTTAGTGTTATTTTGTTATTTTTAGAAAATGGATTTTTTCTTGTGTTTCAATTTTTATTTTATTTTTAAACCCTCTTTTTCTTTGAAAAAGAAAGAGAGTTGGGGTATTTTGACAGCATATTAATGTGTGATTTTGTTGAATGATGACAGATTCATGGAGTACTAAATATAGTGAGTTGGGGTATTTTGTTTCCCCTCGGAGTTATCATAGCAAGATATATGAAAATTTTTCCATCGGCGGATCCAACTTGGTTCTATATTCATATCGGTTGCCAAATATCTGCTTATATTATTGGAGTTGCTGGATGGGGAACTGGCTTGAAACTCGGAAGTGAATCAGAAGGGATTCAATTCAGTAGTCATCGCAATATTGGAATTACCCTCTTTTGTCTTGCCACTATACAGGTAACAATCAACATTTTCTAATTTTAATTATATGTGAAATTTATGAATGCACGAAACCAAAATTCAAATCCAAAGTAGAGCATGGTTAAATTTTGAAAATGCCGCTCGTAGTAACATTTTCTCGGTTTTGATGAGCTCTTCCTTCCCGATTGTATTTTGCAGATTTTTGCATTGTTCCTGAGGCCAAACAAAGATCACAAATATCGATTTTACTGGAATATCTATCACTATAGCTTTGGATACGCTATAATTATCCTTGCGATTGTCAACATATTCAGAGGCTTTGATATCTTGAATCCCGACGAGAAATGGAAATTAGCTTACATTATATTGATTATTGCATTGGCTGTAATTGCCTTGTTGTTGGAAGCAATCACATGGAGTGTTGTATTAAAGAGAAATCGTAAAAACTCCAACAAAACCTATGATGGATACAACAACAGTGGACAAAACAGGCAACAACCTATCCACATATAAATCATGTCTGCAGATTTAGCTTTGCATCTCATAGGTTTATTTTGATTTTCCAATACCTTCTCTTGATTGGATTGTTTTTCCCACTTTTTTTGGTACTATTTATCATATAGTTATTGTGTAATGTTTGGTTTCATAGTGTTTTTTTTAGGTTCTAATTTTAGAGTACATATTTTTCTGTCTCTATAATTATGTTAGTGAAAAGGACTAAATTGAAAACGTTTATATTGTGTAACGATTTCCTTATTCATAGTGTTTTGGTTAATGGAAGGAATAAATTGAAAACGTTCATATACTTAAAGGACTTATGGGTGACCAAAATAACTTAAAATCAATCTGTTACGAACCTCAAACTTAAAGGGCTTATGTAAAACCAAAATAATCTAAAGGACGAATTTATTACAAATCTCAAACTAAAAGGACTCCTGGTGTAATTTAACCAAAATTTTACTTATGTTTGGGTTTCCACCAGGATGTATTATGTTTCCTCTACGTATGCTTTTGCTTTTTAATTAATCCTTTTTTCAAGGTTCAATTATTGCAATTAATCCTTTCCTCTCAGCATGGAAACCAGTCTTCCATCGCAATACGTTTTGAATTTTTTGGTAGGCACTAGGCAACAAAAAGGAACTTAGTGAATTTAATTAATCTTTTCTAAAAATGGTGTAGGATACAGTTACAAGTTACCTTGATGAGAACCTTATCCATGCTTAAAAATTTGTCACTTATTTTGTTTTATTTGGTAAATCTAAATTGCAGTGAAAACCAAATGGTTGTTCTTAAGTGGTTAATGATATATGTTTAGAACGAATATTCTGAAGAATCTAAATTTGAATCTTGATTGTATGGATCATTTGTCAAATTTTATTTAACCCCCGACCCAATTTTAAATTATCAAAATCATTTTTCCCTTGAAATTAGAGGGTTAGACCAAATAAAAAAGATAAGATTGAATTATATTATTGAAATTGCAGTAAATTGGAAGCAAATGCAACGATTAATTTGTCCAAATAAGGAAAATACTAATGAGTGCTCTGGAACGCATTTTAAGGACCATTAAAAGTAAGTTTTTAATTTTTATGAAATATCGTGTATTCAATGCATTAGAATTTGTAATATTTGACTTTTTTGGACGGTATAAATTTTAGAACTCTTATTTGGAATATGCATGGATCAGAATTTAGTCCCAACCATAGGCAGAGACACCACCCAGCTAGCCCAGGCACTCGTCCGGGCTCAATCGATACTTTCTTTATACTAGGTCCAAACCCATAACCCATTAACCCACTTCAAAAAATAAAAAATTGGGCAAACTCAAATATTTTTCACACGCGCACAATAAAAGTCACTTGATGATGTTGATATTATTTGAACATTCATCGCAAAGAGGTCTCAGAAAAGGTCATTTACCTCCTAATTTTATTTAGCACACGATTGGTAGGTTATATTTCATCTCTCTTATTTTAAATTGTACTTTTGTTGACAAAATGACGGACCTCTTTTATTTCGATTTATGACTATTTAGGACTATTTATCTATATACTATGACTATTTCAAATAATAACATAAATAATATTCCTTCAACAAAACATAAATAATATCAAAATAGTTGGTTTTTTCTTTCCAATTATACTCTATAACAAATTTCGTTATAAGAATTCCATAATTTTGGTGTCATTTAAAAAGATAAGAATTTATATTATATGATATTAAATTTGTTACATTTTTGGTGTCATTGAAAAAGATATGCTTAGTATTTTTAATAAGAAAAAGATATGCGTTATAATATAAAGGTGCAAAGTATATATATAAGTATAATATTTTAAGGCATGTACTTTTAATTACAATCAAAATTTTATAAAAATAATTATACGCATTATACAACACTAAAATAAAATTATACGCATTAGCGTAACAAAAAAACAGACAAACGAACATAAAGTATTACGAATGCTAATCTATGTGTATATATTTCATAATTAAATACCGTTTATAATTTTTAAACGTTAGCGCAATAAAAAGAGTGAAAAAACGAGAATGTGAGTGCACGTCTTTTCGCTAGTATATATTATGTCACATGTGAAGTTACGATATGCTTTTTGCCCAAACTTTATAAAATTCTTGGCTATGCCATTGGTCCCAACTCATCTTTCATTACCACAAGCAATGTAATTTTTCCTATTAATATACAAGTTTGTTCTTCTATCTAAATTCTAGAACTAATAATACGTTTGTGTAAAAGTTGATAAATTTAATCCTTTATATGATACTGACCTCCCCTATAATTCTAATCTAATCAATCATAACTCTTAGCAATAATTTCACGTACTTTATTACACTAAACGATCTAAATGTAGAGTCACAAAGCTTCACATAGTTCAATTAAAATAGTCAACTAGCTATTGAGAATTTTCTTTGAGTTGTCTGAAGTTATGAAGGTTGGGAGATAATATATTGGCTTGGTCATGTATATGAGGGACCTTGACCTTACCATTAGTATATAAAGGTATTACTTTTGCTTAACGTTAAACATTTGGTTAACGTTACTCACCAAACCATATTATAATTGAGAACATGTTGATTTCTATAGTGCCCGTGAAGTTGTTATGGACCCAACATTGTTCATAATACCTTATCCCCACAACTAATGCTTTAACTTTCATTATTATTCTTGCTTTTGTTGCTTTCTTTTTAATCATGGCTTAGATTTTATGAGATTCCCATGTGATGTTATCCATGCATGGACGCATCCTCCTATAATATTGATTAAGAAATTCAAAAATAGAAAATTTGTCTTAAAAATATATGCCTTACTTTTAATCAAGTAATTATTATACCACTTTTAATAAAATCTTATTTATTTTGACTGTTTACATTCTCCATAAAATAATTGTATAGTCTTTTAGAAAAAATTGTACTTAAAATATTGTGTACTAAAAATTGTTCGATCAAAATTGATAGTTATTTTTAGAACTGTATTTATTGAACAGCAAAATACAAATTGTGTATGTCATACGGTATCTATTTATATATCATCTATTTCTTCTTTTTTTATCTTATACAACTCATTCATACGGAAGCAAAATGATACCATAATTTCTATGTCAACAAGTTATTTCTCTCTTTTTCCTCTCAAAAGAAATTATTTCTCTTTTTAGATTATTTTTACATTATGGTATGGTATAGATAGATGTTTAAAGAGTTGACCAGCTCACTACAATACCGGTAAAACATTTCATTGACTGTTTAAAGAAAAATTACTTAATAGAGAATGGAGAGCTAAGGGGGTTAACAGAGGCTATGGTGTGAAATAGCAAGATTCAAGCCCTAACAAAAGAGAAAACTACCAACATAATAATTAACATAACATTTACGTATAAAAAATAATAAAAAATGGATAAATAAATATAATTGAAAGGTATCTCAGCATCTGTCCTCGTGAGCTTAGCTTAACTCAGTTTGTATAGACAATACGTAATATATGCAAAAAAAGGAAGGTATCTCAGCATCTCTTTAATTTGAGAAATTTTACGTCTATGTTTATATTTATATTTAATTGTGAAATTTCTCTTTTTTATTGTATTTTCTATTTTTAAATATTTATCTAAGATACATAAAAACAAAACAAACAAGATGTCATTTCTATTCTTTACTGTACGAATCATTAAAAAACAGCACAAATGAGCCAAAGTTTTCAACCTAAAAACAATAACAGAATAAAAAGTAGAAAACATTTTTGGGTTCTATCTGTTTATCGTATATATCTGGCCTTTCATAGTCTTGTTTAGTGTTTTAAACCACTTAAATTAAATGGTTCCCTTTCTATAACGGATGGATGCTATGAACTCAAGGTATAGACAACAACATGCATGGTTTGTCTTTTCAATGCTATACCAATCACAAAGGGTAAGGGTGATGTCTAACTTTTGGTGTTTTCCCTTTTTTGACAATGAAATGAAAGAATAAGACGATAATGTAAATACATTAAAAAAATAGTTATATGACAAAAATATATAATAATTGTGTTGTTGTAACAATTATTTTTTTAATATTTTAAGATATTTTTATGCAAATTATACTTAATTTCTAATAAACCATTGTCTCTCATGTTTGTATTTTCATTTTATTTTTTTATTATATTTATGGTTTGGGTTTTTGCCTTTTTGGTGGTTGTCTTTCATGTTTGTATTTTTCTTTTGTTTTTTGAAAATATTTGTTGTTTGAGTTTTGGTGTTTGTACCTCACGTTTGTATCTTTCTTTTGTTCTCTTAATATATGTTTTTGGTTCACGGCACATGATAAGAATCGTCTCAAATTTAATTTCACATTCATCAAATACTAATAACTAACCTACTAACATCAATCTTTTAGAAGAAAAAAAATATAAGACTTTAATAAAAAAATAAGTAATCATACACAAAAGAATTGGTGCCCATAAAATGAACTAGATAGGTTCCATTGTACAGTTTAATTATGCTATCAGTTGCCACTGATTAGTTGACAAGGTTATCAATAGTGTTTCATATTTACACACTGAAGTCATTGTTCCGTCACTCTTAGCTCACTCTGGTTCAACTTTTCGATTATTTTACATATTTTAGTTTGAACACTTATTTGTATGTAATATAATCATATATGTAGCGATTATATATAATGTTTGGTCCCTTTCAGTCAAGGGTAACATAACATGACAGCAAGCTTTTTCCCTTCAGCTCCTATGGCTATGTACCACTTTTCTATGGTCCTTCATCTAATGAATTTTGGATTAAGGTATCTTGCGATAGTGAAGTGTAAACACGCTCACTCGTGGGTCCCACCCTTGTAAATGCAAAGAGCTTTTTTGGATTATCATGTTATAAGTACTAATTTTCTCCTATCGTTTGTTAAGAGTAATCTTCATCAAAAATTTGTTAGATACATAAATTGGATTCTCCTTTCACAAGATGTAACATGAAAATTCATTTGAATGTTTTGTTTGGTTACCCGTTCAATTCAGCTTCTCGTTAAAAAAATTGTGCCATCCTTGAAATTGATTCCTGCACGAAGTAGTTTTTCCTACCTTTTTTGTTAGAATAAGTGGTAAACCGTAAAACTGTAATTTCTCTAATCTGCGCTTTTATTCAACACCCGCATGACATGAGAGCATAACAACATTTTTTTTAAAGGTATAACGGCGTTCTTAAATAACTATAAGAAGTATGATATTTGAACAATTAGTTTTGGGAAAATTATGAAAGAACTAATGATATACAAAGAAATGTGGGTATTGACACGAAATTAAAAAAAATAGATACAGTGAAAACATGATGAGAGTATGAGAGAAATCAAGGGCGGATCCAGACTTTAGGTACATGTGTAGCTAAAATTTCAAAGAAACAATAATGCAAACTATATTAAAAATAAGAAATAATATTGTTTGATACAATACATTACAATGAAAATCGTCTTATATCCATTTATTGAAATGAGCTAAAATGACATCATCATCTTTTATCCATTTGTTGAAAATGTGCTAAAATGACATCCTTACTAATTGTTAAAAGAACATATCTTTCTATATATAAGTTATAAGATAGTCATTTAGCCACTAATCACCCATTTCGTCACATAGGTTACTCTTCACAACTTCCATATCTGAAAAAACACGTTCAACACTTGCAGTTGCTACTAGCAAGAGCAAAGCCAACTTCAAAAGTTTATAAACTATAGCAAATGTGTTGCACTTATTTGTTTCCACAAGTTTTGCACAAATATCTGAAAGCCCTTTCAACTTTGCAAATTTTAGGTCAGATTGAACATTTGTAACATAATTCTTAGGTTAAGTGCGTAACGCCACTTTCGGCACATCTATAAAATCATTTGGATAAAACTCAGTCATCCTCAATAACTTATTCACATCAAAAGCTGCAAATGACTTTGCGGGACTCAAGCATGAAACACACTGTAAAAGTTCAATATTCTACTGCTGTGTTTTATCTATTATAAAAAATAAAAAAATAAAAAAAAGGAAAAAGCATGTGGAGCTATAGCTCCACATTTCCCCAACATGGATCCGCCCTGAGAGAAATGTTCTAAAAATTGTTATAAAATGGTTATACAAATATCATTTTAATAACAAAAATATATTTTCAAATTTTTCTTTCTCGTGCTTTTTATGTGTTGAGAATATCACTTACAAAATTTGTTTTCTATTTTTCACATGAGCAGCACTAACATTAGGAAACAAAAATTGAACAATGTATATTTGGTTCCACTTTTATAGTGGTTAAAATTGATTTTGAAGGTGTAAAATTGATTCTTAAATGTTTGGTTGTTCATAAGTAGAAATGATTTTGACTTCATGATTGATTTTACTTGAAACTTTTAAGAATTATGCTCTTCTCCCAGCAAATTTTGCTCCCACCCAACCAAACTAACCAAAATACCCTTGCGTTAGTTAACTAACGCATGTGTAAAATGATGTGTTACTTAACTAACGTGGCGTGACTTAAGTCACACAAGTGTAAAACTCTGTGTAAGTTAACTCACGCAGAGTGACTTAAGTCACGCAAGTATAAAACACTGCGTGAGTTAACTCACGCTGTACTGATATATCAGTACAACAATAAATATTGTATTGGTGTGCAGTCAATGTAAACAATGTCATTAATGACATGTAATCATTACACACTCATAATTGAACCGAATAACGCCGGTTTAACAACAAAATCACATAATCGCACATAAACGATCAAAATTACACAAAATCATCGTTTTTCTCACAAACACATAATCACACATAAACAATCCAAACGGTCCAAATTACACAAATTCGCCGGTAATGACCCATTATCGCATAATCACACTTAAGGATACGTAAACGATCCAAATTACATGAATTTGTGCTTAAACTCCCAAAATCACATAACGGTCCAAATAACCAAAATTCATCATTTTTCTCAAAATCACATAATCACATATAAACGATCCAAATTACACAAATTCATCGTTCATGACGCGTAATCACTTAATCGCATATAATGACACATAAACAATCCAAATTACATCAATTTGTCCTTAAATTCTCAAAATCACAAAGTCTCACATAAATGATCCAAATTATACATAACACAAATTCATTTAAATTCAACATTACAGACACAAAATCGAACACATTAGACTATTACACGTTCATTAATATTACACTTCAATGGACCAGACATAAAGATGTAAAGTGTTATCCTCAACCATTAACCTAGACATGTAATCAACGTCGCTATCATCTTTGAGAAGTTGTGGATAATACACGATCTTCCAGAAGTCTTCTTCTTTATCATCCCCAAAGTCCACGCCTGACACATTTACTATCACATCACATATTCTATGATTTGAACCAATATGGATAAAGAAGTCTTCAAGTTTTGCCTTCAACTCGTCCAACTTGTCGGTGGGGTTTACAAAGAACCTAGCCCTCTTTTTCACATCTACATAACGAACATGAAGTATAACTGGATCTTGTGCATCTTCAGACATGTTCCACTTCACAAAATATATAAAAAAAAAAAACAAATATGAAAGAAATGAGATAAAATAAATAGTTGAATAATTAGGGACAAAAAATGCGAGCAATAATTGGCGTTCGGTGGAGGTGCAACCAACTATCTCAAATAACGGCATTCAGTGGTTGTTGGTTTTGTAACTGGAATCCATGACCAAAACGGCCGGAAAAGTGTTGAGCAATTTAATTGACTTCGGATGAGCAAAAAATATGTCTTCCAGAGTGGTTTCCTCACTATTGCATCTTGTGTAATAGACGTATTGATGCTCCGCCAACTTTAAAATCAAGTATTGCAACTCGGTCATGTCACCTCTTTGCCCCTTGCGCCATCTTGTTCGCACATTGTACACTTGCTTGATAGTTGTCACACTTTCTTTGTTATTTTGCTTCAAATTGGTGAGAATATTTTGAGGCACCGTCAAGCTCTTTGTCATGTTGATAACTTTTTTCTTCTCCTCCGCACTAAGTCTACTCGCAAGAAGGTGTCCTTGTAACTTTTCTTTCAACTCATGGTTGTGCATTCCACAAAGCATTGCAATCCACCAATCATTTGTATCCTTATCAAAGAAACCTTTCAACCTAAATGGACATTGACATTTCCTTGAGCCGATGCCTTCAAGGTTCGGTTTCTTCCTCTTCTTAGGTGGCTTGTATATCCCACTTCTTTCATATTGCATCGTCAAGTACGGTCTTTTTAAACTTGATTTATCTATACAAACAGTAAATCCGGCCATTTACCCTTGTCGACGAACCCAACCAAGTAACTCTTCTCGCTCTCTCCATCTTGCATTTGTTGTAAAAAAATGAGGCAGTGTCGCGAACTTTGCAAACAACACGGATAGGTACCGGTTTAGGTTCTTCAATTTTACCAATGTTAACTTGAAAGGGAATTTTGACGTTAAACGGTTTCACATTAACAGTTGGTTTGACATCGTCGAAACCTATGCCAGAAGCTTCAATTTTAGCCGGTTTCGGTTCAATGTCATCACCTGCCACATTGTCAACCATGTCACTCTATGTCTATTGAATAAAAAAATAACAAAGAAAAAATAAATAAATTACTTGTGGAACAAGCTAACCAAGAACAACAGTGGCGCAAAAAATTCAAAAAAATTGGTCTACACAAGTAGCGTGACTTAAGCCACGCAACACTTAACTCCTACGTGACTTAAGTCACACAACCTTTAACTCCTACGCAAGTTAACTTGCGCTGAGCCCTAAGTCCTACGAAAAAACAGACGAACCAAGCACAAAAACCAGCAAAATGAGATGAGTTTAGATGATACATTACCTAATATTTGATGCTTGATGAGCGAGAAACTTGCTTCCTGGCGATTTGCAATGATTTGGAATGGAGATTTTGACCCAAAATTTTGCACTTTTTGAGTTTTTGAAGGTGGAGGGAAAGAAAATGGTACTTGGAGTATGGACTGATGGGTTTTGTATAAAAATAGTAACTCTGCATTATTTAACTCACGCAACGTGAGTTAAGTAACGCAAGGGTAAATTGGTAATTTCAGTTGGGGCGAGTGTTTTGTGCTGGAATAAGAGCAGAATTCAACTTTTAATTCTAATATGGTTTTCGTTTTTATATTAAGATCTTTTTCCATGCAATGCAAGTTGAGTGCTGCTTTTTACCCAAACAGTTTCGCTCATTTCCAATTGAAAAGATGATATTACCCTTACGTGACTTAAGTCACGAAGCGTGAGTTAACTCACGCTGCGTGGGTTAAGTCACGTTGAGTACTATTTTCGTTCAAAACCCAGCAAGCAACCACACATCTCCATTTTTTCTTTCCCTCCACCTCCATTTTTTCGTTCCAAATCATTGCAAATCGTCAGGAAACAAGTTTCTACGCTCATCAAGCATCAAAGAACAAGTAATGTACCGTCAAAACTTATCCTTTTTTCCTGGTTTTTCTGCAACTTACGTCATTTTTTTTCAATAGGTGATAGGTCTGAGCGTGAGTTAACTCACACTAGTTGTAAGTGTTGCGTGAGTTAACTTGCGTAGGAAGATAACACTAGCATGAGTTAACTCACGCTACTGTGTTGCCCAAATTTTGAATTTTTTCGTCACTTTTTTTACTTGCTTTGCTTGCCGCACAAGTTATTTATTTATTTTTTCTTTCTTATTTTTGTATTGAATAGACATTGAGTGAGATGGTTGAAAATGTGGGGGAGGATGGCGTTGAACCTAAACCGGGCAAAAGCAAAGCTTCCGGCGTAGGCGTAGGTTCCGGCGTAGCATCCGATGATGTCAAACCAACCAAACAAGTGGAGTTTAAAGTGAAAATTCCTTTTCAAGCTCACATAGTTCACAACCAAGCAAAACCGGTACCTACCGGTAACTTTGAAGAGAAGCCTACACCAGTACCTACCGGTGTTCGTGTTATTGAAGTAAACACCGGGTCATTTTTTACAACAATTGAAAGATCGAGAGATCGCGAAGAATTACTCGTTGGGTTCGTCGACAATCGGTAAGGGCCGAATTTACTATTTTTATAGATAAATCTAGTACAATAACGCCATACATGACGATGCAATGTGAAAGGAGTGGTGAATATAAGCCACCTAAGACGAGGAAGAAACCGAAGCTTGAAGGCACGGGCACAAGGAAATGTAATTGTCCGTTTAGGTTGAAATGCTTCTTTGATAAAAAAAAACACAAGATTGGTGGATTGCAATGCTTTGTGGAATTCACAACCATGACTTGCCGCCAAAGTTATCCGGCCACCTTCTTGCGGGTCGACTAAAAGCGGAGGAGAAGCAAAGAGTTATCGACATGACAAAGAGCTTGGAAAAGCCTAGGAATATTCTCACGGATTTGAAGGAAAAAAACAAAGAAAATTTGACACTCATCAAACAAGTGTATAATGCGCGAACTAGATGGCGCAAGGGGCAAAGAGAGGACAAGACGGAGTTGCAATACTTGATTACAAAGTTGGAGAAGCATCAATATGTCTATTTCACAAGAGCAAATAGCGAGGAAACCACCCTTGAAGATTTATTCTTTGCTCATCCGGATTCAATTGATATGCTTAACACTTTTCCCACCGTTTTGGTCATGGACTCCACCTACAAAACAAATACCTACAGAATGCCTTTATTTGAGATTGTTGGTGTCACCTCTACCAAAATGACCTATTCGGTTGTGTTTGCCTTTCTTTCCTTTGAAAGAGAGAATAACTTCATTTGGACACTTGAGATGTCGGTTGGTCTTTTGACCTCAAAATGCAACATGCCTAAGGTGAGTGTCACCGATAGGGACCCCGCTTTGATTGAAGTCATTGCCGAAGTTCTCCCTAAAACGGACCATGTACTTTGCTATTTTCATATTGAGAAGAATGTCAAATCTAGGTGCGTCACGGATTGTAGAGTCAATGCCAAGCCTTCGAAAGCAAAAGTTGTTGACAAAGATGCGAAGGAAGCGGATGATGACAAGCATTGTGAGCTTGTTAAGAAAATAGTGAGGGCTTGGAGAGATGTGGTTAACTCTCCTACGGAGGATTCATTTGCAATTGCATGGTTGACATTCAAAGATGAGGTATGCGGACCGTTTCCATTGTTTGTTAAATATGTTGAGGAAACCGTTTTGCCCCTTAAGAAGCATTTTGTGAGGGCATGGACAAATAAATACTTGCATCTAGGGTGTAGAACCACTAACGTTGTTGAATCGGCTCATGCACAATTGAAAAGATACTTGAGGAGTAGTGTGGGAGATTTGGCATCATGTTGGGATGAAATTGACAAAATGTTGAAAAACCAATTTGGTGAGATACAAGGGAGTTTTTGGAGGAGCATAACTGTCATGGTACACAAATACAGAAAAAACAAATTATTCTCAGAGTTGGAGGGGTATGTCTCTAAGGCCGCTTTGGGTTTCATCTATGAAGAATTTGAACGCTCTAAGAGTTTCGGCTTTGCTAAAGAAGATTGTGGTTGTGTGCAAATGGTAACGTTCAGGTTGCCTTGCGCTTGTATTCTTGGCGAGAAGAGAAAGAAAAAATTGCCTATTCTTTTGGATGAAATACACCCTTATTGGCGAAGGTTATGTGTAATTGGAGAAGAGGTTGATGACAATTTTTTCGTTATGGAGGAATGGAACGTCATTCAAGAACGTGTCAAGAGGGCCCCTTACAGGATGAAACTCTTCATCAAAGAAAAGTTGTGTGACCTAGGATTTCCGGAGGACATAATGTTGAAGCCACCTCCGAGAAAAGTGGCCACCAAGGAAGCACCTAAAAGGGTGAAGTCTACACCGAAAGTGAGGTCCACGGGTCGAATCCCCTCTACGTGGGAGACTATTGATGCTCAAAATCCCGATAGTCAATGGTCACATGGCAAGAGTAATGTTCCAAAGAGTAAAGGTTCACGACTTGGCACTTGCTCCCGGTCACAAGCTTCGACTCCTACTTCAAAACCAAAACCTTATTTGCAAATACCATACATTTCACAAATTCCAAATATCATGAGGCCTTACATTGAAGACATTGTCAATGTTAGAGGGGATGGTAATTTTGGTGGCCGATTGTGTAATTTGGATATTTATGGCCAATATGTAACTAATATTATATATTATATAAATATATGAAATGAATTATTTTTTTGGTGGCCTGTTATGTCACACCAATTATTGCTCGCATGACTTTGTCTCTAATTATTCAACTATTTATTTTATCTCATATTTTTTTTTCATTATATTTTTGTGAAGTGAAACATGTCTGAAGATGCACAAGATCCAGTTAAACTTGAAGTTTGTTATGTAGATGTGAAAAGGAGGGTTTGGTTCACTGTAAACTCCACCGACAAGTTGGACGAGTTGAAGGCAAAACTTGACGACTTCTTTATCCATATTGGTTCAAATCATAGAACACGTGATGTGATAGTAAATGTGTCAGGCCTGGACTTGGGGGAGGATAAGGAAGAGGACTTCTGAAAGACCGTGTATTATCCACAACTTCTCAAAGATGATAGCGACGCTGATTACATGTTTAGGTTAATGGTTGAGAATAACACTTTGTATCTTTTTGTCCGATCCGTTGAAGTGTAATATTTATTTAAGTGTAATAGTATAATGTTTTCCGGATTTGTGTCCGTATTGTTGATTTTTAATGAATTTGTGTTTGTGTAATTTAACGATGAATTTGGGTCATTTTGACCATTTATGTGAGATTATGTAATTTTAGAAATTTATGGACAAATTGGTGTAATTTGGACCGTTTATGTGTCATTAAGTGTGTTTAAGTGGTTACGGGTCATTCCCGGCGAATTTGTGTAATTTGGACCGTTTGGATCGTTTATTGGTGATTACGTGATTGTGAGAAAAACGATGTTTTTGTGTAATTTTGTTCGATTATGTCATATTATCTGATAATGTGTCGTGATTATGGGTTTTTAATGTAGTACACTGCATTAAATGCAGTTTCTGCGTTCTGCTATGAACGTGAGTTAACTCACGCTAGTGCAAATGGCAACGTGAGTTAACTCTCGCTGCAGTTAACACTAGCGCATGTTAACTCACGCATCGTGTGTTAACTTACGTTCACATTTGCACTAGTATGAGCTAACATGCGTGGGGGTATATTCGTCTTTTCACTTGGGAATGAGCAAAACTGTTTGGGTAAACGGCAAAACTCATGCAAGTTTATAAGTGATGGTTATGGGTTTACTATTGATTTGAATTTCAAAATGGACTTTGAAAACATACGAACTGGTGCGGCTTTTTGCACTCCCCATTTTAAAACTTTATTCGGCAACACATATTTGATTAACTTCTAGACTACATTCACTCTAGAGTGTTATTGGATGTTTATTTACATTGGTATGGTGTTTGAAGGACTGAGATTGCTAAATCAATTGTACACTACTGCCTAATAACGTGATTGCAGCTATGGCATCTAGAAATTTTGATTAGTGAAGGATAGGTGTTTGGATGTTTATTTACATTGCTATGGTGTTTATATGATTACCAACTGAGAATCCTAACCAACGCAATAAGGGTAGAATTCAAGAAGTTACAACAGTTATAGAACAAGGTCAAAGTTACCACAAAAATGGACAAACAAGAACAAAAATTAGGTGACAAAACCCAAACTTTGAAGAGGGTTGAGCCAGCAAAAGTGAAAATCAAAAGCTAAAATCTCATTATTCGCTTTCAACCGTAAAAAAGAAGATAAAACATCACTTTATCAAGTTATTGGTGCTTTGAATACTCCTTATGCTAAAAGATGTTACAGTTTTTCTCCTTCCAAATGACGCAAACACAAGCCACCCAAATCAATTGGAATCAAGATTGAACTTTTAAGAATGGCCTCCTAACTCGGCAAATTCGATGAAATGGTCAGAAAGGTGATTAAGACTTACTGATAGAATTCAATTCATAACCAATGAAGAACAACAAACCAAATACTCCCAAATTCAGATAATTAATATGTCATATGTACGATCAAAATATATTTAAAAAATAAAACAACAACATTTTAATGTATTTTTAAGAAGACAACACACCTGATGAGCTTAGGAACGCTGAAGAACAAAGAGCTCAAAGCTCAAACCTTCAAAATTAATATAAGCCACGTATTTACTAACATTTGTCCATAGAAAACATCTATTAAGTAAAAAGTTGGAGATAACAACAATTATGCAATTATATATGTGATCTGTCTGGTGAGGAACTGATGGAGGCAACGACGGTGGAATGTTCTCTAGTACGGTGACGAAGAGTCTTTGTAGTGGGATGAAAGGTGCTTACAGACACGTAAGCACTCCAATACTCAAGTCAATATGGGAAATGAGATGGAATGTGTGAAAAGTGTGGGAAAAGTAAATCATACCTTGGGGGTGAGGTTAAGTCACCCTTATATAAGCATATGTAAGAATAACCATTTCTGTAAAATGTGGCGCCTCATCAAGAGGCCGTTGGAGTACGCGTGTACGGTGTCTGATGCACGAAAACGTGCTTCAGTGGAGTGACGTGCATCACTATTGGAGTGCTCCCTTGGGCGATGCCCCTTGGTCAGGTTGACTTTAGGTCCACGTGTTATCATAGGATTGGCCTTCTGGTCGATTCAGAACAGTATGTATAAAATAATCGAAGACACTTTAGCATTTTTTTTTATCAGAAGACACTTTAACATCTACGAATTATAATTTATCTATTGTGTTGTAACATTTTAAAGTTGTTTATAAAAAATATTCGGTATGTAAAACACTATAAAAAAACATTTTCCTCTATATATCTGAAGCAATTATTCATCAACAGATCTCTCATATAGTTGGTCATTTGATTCTTCTTTATTGAAGATACAATATATTTCCTAGTTTCCATTAATATTTTTAAAAGATCACTAATAAAAAATATTAAGTGGGGACATCGAACATTGTAATAGCACTTGTATAAATAGAATTGTGTTTTGAAGTCATTATACTTTATGTCTTTAAATCAGTTGTGAAAAGATCAAAACTATAGATGTCAAAAGGGTAGTTGATATTGATATGTCCTAAATCCGTAGGATATGAAAGTGTTCAATACGAGACTCATAAACTTGACGGGCAAAGGGAGAAAATAGAAAATAAGAGTGGTTTTCCTTTTCCAAAAATACGATCTTAAGAATGGTTAGCCAATAAGTTAATTTTATGGCTTATTTGTTATCATATTTGGATAACAGTAACCAGCAAATGAGAATGTAGTATTTTCTTGAAAACTTTCAAGTACAGATTTACCAAAAAAATTGCATCTAAAACTCCATAAATTCTATCATGAAAATATTGTTTTAGTTTCATGGAAGAGTAAAACCTTTCTCGTTTCTTTTCTTTTCTTCTTTCAGAATGTATGGATGAGGGACCCTCATTGAGGGTCATAAGAACTAAAATCATTGAGGAACAGAAGAGGCAAATACAGAATGCCAAGAAATAGTAGCTAGGGAAAATGACCCAAAAGAAAAAAAAAATTATAGAACATACAGCTCTTAAAGGATCCAAAGTATCGATTCAAAGTTAAAGCTAAAAAGCTCATCAAGAACAACAGGAACTGAACATATTTTTCTTTGATCCAGACCCATTAACCAGGGTTACTCGATTCACAGACAATTCAGCCTTATAGGAATCAGAGTTTAAGACTTTGCGGCTGATATTATTGTAAATTTCGCGGATGACAATCTCAAAAGCCGTTTGAACATTGGTAGAATCGAGTGCTGATGTCTCCATAAAGAACAAACCTTCTTCTTCTGCAAGAGCTTTGCCTTCCTCTATGCTCACCTCTCTGATATTCTCCAAATCACACTTATTTCCCACCAACATTCTCGCAACAGTGCTATCATTTTGAGCTGCAATTATGCAAGAATCAAAAACTCTGTTATGAAACTGAAACTTTATGGAAAGCAAATATCTGATATGAATTAAGAGTATTAAAGCGCGTTATTAGTAAAATGTCAAAGGTAAAAGCCAAGTTTTAAAACTTCCTCTCTTCGAAATGTCTGTGACTGACCCAAGCAGCAGACACAATTAGCCAGACTGATACTTAGCCTGCAGTCACTACATCAGCAGATCTCAACTGTTTGACGAAGATTGGACAGCTTCTATTTTGACATCACAAAATCAAATTTAAAATACAAGCTGTCTTATCCTCATCCAACAGTCGAGACCCATGACCGTTGCAGATTATCCATTTCCCGTCACAAGTATCAAATAAGTATAACTTGGTACTCAAGGTTTTTTCATCAATTTAGTTTGTCAATAATGCAAGTATGATCACTTAGGTTCTCCGAATATTTCTGTGACATCTATTTAATCCTCAATAATGCAAAGCCCGATCATTTACTCCATTTATCATACAAAATACCATCAAATTAGCCCTGATTAAGGGCTCCATTATACTCATTTCTTAGTCCAACAAAAAAGGATTAATTTGATGACACTATGCATAATGGAGAAACTCAATTGATAACATAAAGAGGACAATGTGCGTTGAATAAAGCAAATGGAAGTTTATATAACAAGTTCACGTTGTCCATAGTTAAGAATATATGCACACAATAGCATTCCATCTTCAAAATTCACAATACAGTCAGTCAGGAACCACTAATCGTGGTTCAACTTGTTAAAAAGATATCTGCAAGTTCTCTACAAAAGTATGTCTTATTGTTAACTTCGAAAAATCCATAAAAATCTCTCATCTACGGTCACGGGAGCCATACATACATCTAGCAAAAACAGGGATCATATATCGTTTATCAAATATAATAACCTAGTCTCCCTTTCTAATAATTTGCAAATTTTAGGCCTCTACAAGGTAACTCCCATTCATAACATGAAGAAAACAAAACCAGGTAGATATCCTTCCAAATTCAAATGTATTTATCCTAATTCTAATCAAATGAAAAAATCCAGATCAGCGCAATATATGGAAAGAATAACATAATATATGATCATTTTTAAAAATTAAATGTTATGGTAATATATTTTTAAAAACTAGTCCAAATATCTTAATTTATAGCGTAAAGTTTTCTAATAATGTCAAAGCATACATAATTAAGGAGTTAATTGGCATGCATAGTTAGTGTAAAGATCTTATACACGATCGAGTAATCACAGATTATCATGTGTGATTGTTCAGATGTGGCAATTTATAACTTATTGACAATGCATTAGTTTTTTGAGGCATACAATGTACTTTTTTTCTTTTTGGTGTTAACCTGATGGAAAGGGGTTTTGGTAACCCGGAATTCGACCGAGTGATAAGTAAGGGTTTCTCAAGAACTGTTTCACACAGGAATCGAGTTTGGGTTATCAATACAATGATATTGTATCAAAATTAAACTTAATGGTTGAATCCGAACAAAGATAGAACAATATCCAAAATGTATCTATAACTTACGTTCACAATCGTCATATGATAGCTTATGAAAGCAACTTATCCACACCTTACACAAAGTTTTATTCCATCTATATCCCCTCTTAACCTCTTTGGTTGTAAAAGCGCCTCTTGAATAAGAATTTAATTAAATCGTTCAATCAAACATCCACCTAGTCTACTCTTGAATAAAAGCGTCTCAATCCAGTCTCCGTGCACATAGCTCAATTGATAGATACAATACATTGAAATATGTAGGGGTCAGGGATCAAACCTCAGACTCCACTTATTCACTCTAAGGGTGAAATTCTAAACACCAGACTACTTGACCAAAAGGTGAGTTCTCTTTACTCAATCGGTTTTTCTCCGTCCGCAAAAATAAAAACCACAATCCCTTACTATAAGCACTTTTCACCATTTTTACATAAACATATTTAGTAATTTATAAATGAAACAATTTTTTTAGAAAATTTTATACTATTTAAAAACAAAATAAAAATGAATCTCCAATAGTAACATTCAAGAACATATCCGTAAAAATAGGCAAATTAGTCCACAAATCAAACTCAAAAAAGTCAATAATATATACGACACCTATAATTACACTGAATTATGCTATTTTCTCAAATTAATATATGTGTCTGTGTGTCAATGTCGCGTCCGGTGTCTCTACTTTATAGAAAGAAAGTAAGGGTAATAGAAACACTTACTAGTGAGTTCATCAAGCCACCTCTTGATACTTTCAAACGTTCCTCTCCTACTAATATCATAGACAACAAGAGCACCAAAAGCACCACGATAGTAAGCAGAAGTAACAGCTCTAAACCTTTCTTGTCCAGCAGTATCCCAGATCTGTGCTTTTACTTCTTTACCATCGATCTCCACCATCTGCGTCTGAAACTCAACTCCAATTGTTGCTTTTGAATTTGAATCGAACTCGTTTCGCGCGAATCGGGAGAGGAGGTTTGATTTTCCTACGGCGGAGTCGCCGATTAAGACGATTTTGAAGAGGTACTCTTCTCCTCCTTCGCCGTTTTCTTCTGACATTGTTGTGATTTTTTTTTAGGTGGTGTGGAAATGAATTTGAAGAGTGTGTGTGGATGGAATGTGAAGAACGTGAAGACGATTATGATTATCTTTTTCTGTTGGGGTTTTGGGGGTTTTAAATGTTTTTGAAATTGATAAATAAAGAATTTTGGTATCAAAAAAAAAAATAATGAGTTTTTTTGGACAAGGTGCGTGATTAGTGGCGGGTTTTTTGTGATTTTGAGTGCTAGGGTCTAAAAAGGGCTTTTTGACTTGCTTAGCACTACTTTTTGACTCAATAAAAAATGGACAAAGAGAGTTTTTTAAGGAAAGGGAATAATTTTTTTATTTTTTCAATTTTTAATAGATTTTTTGAATAGATCTTTTTGCCTAATAACTTGTGATTTTAGCAAAAAAAATTAAAATGTCATAGTTAATATGCAAATCACTAAATTCCTTGTTGTGATTGGACATTTTAAAAAAGGGTTTTGACACTTATTAAGGATTCTAAAATAGAAATAATTGGTAGGTTTTATATAAAAAAAATTTTTTTTAAGTTTCAATGTGTTTAATGCATCAATTTCAAGATAAACTTTTTTATTTAAGCTTCTTAACAAAAAATATTGATATTTTTGTTTTATTTACAAAGCTAGGAGAGACAAAAAAATAACAAAAATGAAAAAAATACTATAATATATAGAATCAAGTTTTTGCAAAGTCTGCCAGAAGGAGGTGTGATATGTGTCTCGTAGGTGTAAGAACTATAAGCTCCGTTATTGAATAAACACGAAGCTTAACTAGGAAATCAACACAACAATTTTTTTTGGGGATGGTGTGGGGACAATAGAAGTAAGTCGGTTAAGGTTGCGAAAATCCTCAACTTTTTGAATTAGTGTAACATATTTATCGAATTTAGTTGGTTCTCAAAGGATGATGATATGAAAATGATAAAGAAAATATATAGTCAATAACAGCTTGGAAGATCAACTCTTCTACAAATATAAATCATCGGTGTGTTGTTTAACAAAAAAGATGTTATATGTCTGCAATGTAACTTAAGAAACCTAAAATTCATGGATGACGGAGAATGCCTCCAAATCCAACTCTAATATTACAAATTAAAAACATTGATTTATTTTAATTTTAAATAATAATTATAACATTGACCTATGTCAAAATAAATAATATAAGCAAAATCTTTAGCCGCGGATTTAGTTGTTAGATTAGTTGTGAGGGGTGGTGATTAAAGAGTGGTGCACCACTCTATGAGCAATTTAAAATTATGGTTGACCATTGACATAAATATGTTTAAATTTTGACGGTTAGCACCGTCGCCATCTTTAAATGTGCACAATCAACACCTCCAAAAAAAATTGTGCACAATTAAGTTAGGTTCTAGCGGTATAGTTTTGATGAATTTTAAGATCAAAAAATTATTCCTTAAAAATATAAAATAAAATTATTCATGGGAAATGTTAACGAGTGCTCCCAGGACACTAGTTAATGCCTTTAAAAAGTAACTTATCATAAAAATGTGTGTAATTAATGCATTGGAAATCGAAATATTTGACTTTCTTATAAAATAATTTCTTCTTTTAGAATCCTTAAAGAGTATCCGAGGGCACTAATTAACATTTTCCTTAAAACTATATGCATATTTTTTAAAATAAAATATATGCAATTTGAATCAACGCATAATTAAATATCTAGGATTGATTATTTATTTTATATGATAAAAGTTACACCATACAGTCATTATTATAAGTAAAAATCAATATTTTAGATTCATTCCTTAAATGATGTATGTGGTCTATAATAAAGATCATATACATCATTAATTGAATGAATGTAAAATGTTAATTTTTGATTATAATAGTGATTGGAGATTGTATTTTATTTCAATGAAAAGAGCAGCGGTGACACAACTTCGATCATAGCTCCTCTCAAAAAAAAAAAACTTGGAACATAACTCAAAATGCAGCATTATAGGACCTGGCCAATAGGTGGGCAACCATAATGATTTTACACTAAATGTATTTTTTGAAAGAAAAAAAAAATAGGGAAGTAAAAAGTTAATAGAGAAGTAAAAAGTTTTGATCTACACTCTTGGATAATTGACCAAAACTTAGACAATTTTTAATTTTCAATTTATGGTATGATGCTACTAACTGTAAAAATGTGCACAATTAAGTTAGGTTCCAGCGTTATAGTTTTGATGAAAAAAAATGGTTAATTCATTAGTTAATTAATTTAACTAAATGGATGAACTCAAATTATTTATGAAATTGTGACGAATCTCTAGGGAGAGAACAATCTTTGGCCAAAATTTCAAAGTTGACAAACCCTTCAAAATTGAATTGATTGTGTTTTTATTCGTCATGAGTTCTTTCAAGTTCGAACCTGAGTCACCTTTTTTATTGGTTAAAACTTAAAATTCACATGAGTTTCAACATTTACATGTGACCCAAACAAATTTTAACCTCTAAAAGAGTGTTAAAAAAATGCGTGTTAGAGTGTGTTGATGACACTCATATTCTAAGATACTGCTGTCATATACTCAAACAAATTAAACAGCAAACATTCCTACCATCAATAAGCTCTAAATTGACAACATCATAGAAGGCTTAGAAGATGCAAAACTAACCACCTTCCATCCATTGTTGCATAAAAACTTTACAGAGACAGAATAAATATGAAAACTAAATCATTTTAATTCATCCATCACCCTCAAGTCCTAGGAACGAAAAAGATAAACTATGGTGTTGCTGAACCTTGGCCAAAACTTATTTTCATCATGTGGAAAGTAAAAGAATTGGCCATGTGGAAAATGCAGTCAAGCAATGACTTTATTTATATAAAGTACATTTCTTTGTTCAGAAGAAAATGGGAAATTTTCTCTCCCCTGAAGCATAAGAAATGATGCTTCTCTTAAGTGGTGATACATAGTTTGCTCCATTGAAGGCTGCACCTCGCAGAAAATTAAAAGGTCCAAAATCAATAGAGTAAGCTTTTTGGAAGCCATCAAGGATAGCCATCATCGTAACATTTGCTGGTTTCCTCTCCTGTTCGTACTTCTTTAACAAATTTACCTGCATATCAACATCAAGAAAATGAAATAACCATATCATTCCAGTAAAGAGGGAAAATGTTTGAGTACTTTTTGAAAACCGTACAAAACCCTCCTCCAATGGTTTGCTTATTTCCCTGCATTTGGGGGCTACCCTCCCTTCACTAGCTGAGCTGGTTGGCACCTTAGGCTGTGTTTAGGAGTTGGGTTTTGGAGGGAAAAGGAGGGGGAAGGTTTATTTGACATTTAAAAATTAAAGAAATTATAAAATGTTTATAAAATCGATTGAAAGAGTGATTGAAATATTATATGATCATCTATCACATTATTCATTCAATTTTTAAAAAAGTATCAAATATATATCAAGATATAGACTCAGTCTTCTACAACCTTCCCCTCCAAAATCCAACTCCCAAACATACCTCAAGAGAAGTCCAAGACACCATGATAAAAGCATTGGAGACATAACATACACCTCCAATATGGGTTCCTAAAGCAATTCACTAGTCTTTAATCTTATAAATATCATGATATAATTATCAGAGTCATAACATACCTCTCCAATATCGGATCCCAAAGCAATTCCCTCAGCAATAACTCTTGAAAGAGAATATGCATCTCCAAAACCCAAATTAACTCCTTGACCAGCAAGAGGATGGATCGTGTGGGCTGCATCTCCTATTAGAACCACGCGCTTCATTGCATAGGAATTGGCATGCCGTAAAGACAAAGGAAACACCATCCTTTCAGATGCCAATCTTATTGCTTTTGGAGGAATTTCAAAGGGTTCATTAGCTGATAAAGTTCCATCCATTTTAAGCCAAGAAAATATGTCACGAGCTCCTAATGAGCTTGACGTAGGATGAGGTCCATATCCATAATCCAAAGCAGAATTCACGTCCTTCAAAAACATTTCTTCTGTTATTGATTTGCGGTCATTTGACTCTGTTGGACTCATGGTCCAAACAATATTGCTAAAATTTTCACCCATGGGTAGAAGTGCAATTGGACCGTTAGGTAGAAACCGTTGCCATGCACAATGGTTAGCAGAAGTATGCTCTACAGTGCAGATGATTGCATTCTGAGAGTAATTCCATCCAGTTGTTTTGAATCCGGCTAATTCTCTAACGCGTGATTTTCCTCCATCAGAACCAACCTTCAGAACAAACATCCATGAAATTAGACTCCAATTGTAGTATATTAAATAAATTATAACAATCACACAATTGCTAATGGGACTCTACATATGATTTTGTCCCTACTTGTAGCATTGCAACATACTCTCTCCGTTCCTTTTTAATTGTCACATTCATAGAAAAAAGATTGTTCCTTTTTTTGTCGTTTACAAAGTTCAATACAACATGAACTATTGCTTTGTCAATGATATCATTAACTATTTAACTATTTATTACAGAGAGAAATAAATGGAATGAGATAATACTAGTTAGGGGTATTATAGGAAAAAGATAAATAATTTTGTTGAATATAATAAAATGTATTGGTTATCTTGGTATATGAGTAAAAAAATTCAAACAGATTTTCACTTACCACCAACTTGGCATATATGCTACTGCCATCACTAAGTTCCAGCTTTGAAGCATGACCTTGAGCAGGTGAAGGTTCTTTGGATGGCGTGTTCTCCTCCACAACGGACATAGAGTTTGTATTTAAAGTCATTGAAGTTAACCTCGACGGATAGAATGTTGTCTTGAAATCAGAATCCTGTCAACAAGTTTGTAGTTCTCGATGTAATGTAACTGTAAGAGTCATGCCTTGGAATAAAAAGTTCTACTTATTGAAAACATAATAAGCGAAGTATTTGATTGTGAAACCACCGAAGCAGTCAAAAGAAAGCTGAAATTAAAAACATAAAAGTGAAATAGTACAATTACATACTTCTAGAACAGCCGGGGACAAGACAGTATTGCATATCAATGACATTACCAAGCATACTGTTCAAGAGTATCTTCGCACACATAGTAACAAAATTAGTGGAAGAATATGAAAATATGAGACTTCCTATTTATTGAATTCTAATTTTATTGCATGAATGAGACTAAAATTGATACTGAATTGCTTAGAGATTGATTCTCACCCTTGTGAATATATAACAACAGTATGCCCTTTAATACCACTTTGATCCTGTACCTCACTGTCTCTCTTAAACACTTAGCAATCCACCCACAAAAGGTTCACTGAGAGTTTAAACACCGTGTTTCCTAGATCTTGGTTTGAAGGATTTGCAAAATTCATGGAGTTTGGGTATAAGAAAATCCAAGGTAACCATGATATCTTTATTAAACATTCAGCTATAGGGGGGTGACTAACTTCATGATGAGAAGTGTGAATTGCAGCATAGACTAGCCAAAAGGTTTGAGATAAAGGAGATGGAAAAATCAAGTATTTTCTTCATATTGAAGTTACATATACCACAGAAGGGATTTTCATATCTCAGTAAAAATAAGCGACCAATTTGTCAGTAGAAATGCAAAAGATTGGACCTAAACCAGTCACTACCTTGATGGGCCCTGATGAAAAATAGGGAGATGCTAAAGAATAACTAGTCATTTACAAGAGAATGGACCAAATGTTGGTGGGTAAGCACGTATACCTCGCTCACACTAGGCCATACATAAATCATTAACATAATCAGTACTTGGGGCTATTCCCCAGGACTATGAGAACTACTTTGGCTGAAGATGGTCCTAGATAATATGAGTCGGACTGGAGGGTCCTATGAAGCTCCTCATTTGCCCTCTTTATAACATTACAAAATGTTATGTAGTATCAGTTCAAAGTCAATAAAAATAATTCATATTTCTTAAAACGGTATTAGTCATAATCAACCATGAACTCCATATCACAGACATAGGATGTGAATTATACCTTAATGCATGACAATAAGGAACTATGAAGAACTTTATTCTCTGCTACACACCTGGTTTATAGAATTTTTGCAATTAGTAATGTGATAGCTGTTTTCAAAGAGATTTGCTTGACTACAACATGCACACTTACCCTAGAAAGTCTTTATTTACATCTCCTGCATCGTATCTAGCATACCCAAAACCAGTATAATCCCAGACCTGCAGAAAGATACAAAAGAAAATGAATTTTTGAATAATGGAATAAACAATGATGTCAGAGGAAAACGGCATCCTTAGGCCACAAGGAGAATCTACTAAGTTGAAGCAAAAAGTGCATGAAAAGCACTTGTTTAAATGAAGTAAGGCTCTTAACTTAGGAAAGTAAAAATATAACAATCAACAACAAGAACAACCAAACGAGTATTCCAACATGGAGTTGGCTATATGGATCAATTGACAAATTGACACCATTGGATCCTATCAAATTTGAGAGCTCGATCACATTTCCAAACATCAAATTATTTCATCTTGTGAAAGATTGTTCCTTTTTCAAGTTAAACTAGGAATTTTATGATTGAAGATGTTTTTTTGAAACATTAAGGTTTACACTTAAAAGAAAATATGGGTAATAGTAGGCTGAAAAGATAATTTATATGTGGAATGTTTCATGATAGGATATCTTTTTTTTTTTCTTCAGAAAATGATATGATATCCTAGTACTGGCAATTACACTACTAAAAACTAGGTTAGATACTAATACTACTAATGAAAGCTCGAGCCCACAAACAATAATGCTAAATAAGGGTGAGAATAGGTCACACAGTTTTCCAGATGGCTATGGCTTAGTGCATACTAGGCCTAGCCTGACTACGATTTATTTACAAAACAAGTTAAGCCTGTACATTTTCAAAGCTTTACCCGACTAAAAAGTCAAGCTTTAGGCCTTCCCGCAAGCCTTTTTAGACAGCCCTTCCTATTTAACTAAATCGAAATAAAATGTTCTTTTTGTTGTTGATATATTTGATTTTTATCATAATGTCTTGAAAATTTAATTTTTTGATCAATGTCTTGAAAATTTATACATGTTAGCCTCTTTAAAGGCTTAGGCTTGTTAGCCAATTTAAAGGTTGAGGCCTTTAAATAATAAATAGGCTTCGAGGTCAGGCTAGAGCTTAAACAAGATTAAGCCAAAGCTAAAAAAAAATCTAAATTAGTTAAACAAGCGAGACTTGGACTTTAGGTTCGATAAAAGGGCAACACCAGTTTATGGTATAGCCTAGCCTGGCCTGGCCATTCCCCCACAACCAAGACCCAAATATACTCTAACAATGCACGAAAGGGTTTTTGGTTTTTAAAAAATTTCAGTAGTGAGGTACCAAAGGAAACTAGGCGTCAGAAAGACCAAAATGGAGCAAACAGCAAGGACCTGACTGAAGGGTCTCAACTAAAACATCAAGAGCAAAGAACCCCTCTTGCACTTTGCCTTAGCATCTATATTCTAAGGTTCAGTTTGGGATCAAGGGAAGAAAATGATTAAATTTTAAAACGAACCCTATCACTTCCTTTATTTGGGACAGAATTATTTATCAGACTTGTGACGGAGATCCCATCCACAGATTTAACAAGGGTTTATGAATTACAAGACTTCATATTTTGAAATATAGGCTGAGAACCGAGTCTCTCAATCAAAACCCCCCAACAATGCTCAGATAATCCTGTTGCAAACAACTGTACTAGTGACACATACTTGTATGATTGGAAATATAGATAAATTTTGCATATAAACTGAGAAAATAGTGTCTGCATCACAACATTCAATTCAATTTCCCTATCTAATTCCCCAACAACTTTGCACCTCGAGAACTAATATCCATATTTGAAAATATATGTAGATAAAAATTTAAATCACTATAAAGAATTAGAAAGAAAAAGTACCTGCATCGTTTTAAAATAAGCATGTCTGTTCTGTTCAACATATTTCCAAGCACCAGCCTCTGGAAAAAGATTGAATGTCAGGAGAACTTGGAATTTGATAAAGAAAAACGTCACCATGTTGAAGCACGTGCACTCATCAAACAGGGTCTAATTGCTACTTGTTATTTTCATTTTACGCCAAGTAAACTAGTTACCGGTTAATGCAAAGAAACAGGCCTTGCAAAAAAAATCGGGGCCACTATTTAGGATTGCTGTTGGTCATGATAGCTTGACAGTACCATAGACTCTACGTGAAGTGATTGATTGTCCAATCATTTAGATGCATGAGTTATGATTGTAAATGTCACTTGAGTTTTTCATACATATTAGTTGTTCCATTTGTATTTTGCTCTCATTTAGAAAAGATAATAAAAGCCGATTTTTTTTAAAAATAATGTGCTCTATTTTTCAAAATAGTTATGCTATGTCCTATTCTCTATAGAAATACCATCAATTGCTAAAAGTGCCTTAATCACTATTAACATGTTCCTTTATGCTTTAAGCAGTTTTCCATATTTCACTGCACAGATTTTAGCAAGGGAAAGAGTTTTAGGGAAATGTACAGTTTATATAAATCTTTGGTGCATTTGACCAATGGAATTCACTCATCCGTGACAGTGTCGGTCATCCCACTAACTTCATATTACAAAGTACAGTATTTGTTGCTTCTGTTAGTTGTTACATAGTTGTTTTAGGGAAGTTGCGATTTCTGACATGTAGAAGGATTTGATGGCTATGCTAAACTCTTGAGTTATTTGATAAGAAATATTATTTAAACATCAAATTGGGACACCTAAGTTTGACAACTTTTTAAATACTAAGCATACTTCACACACCTGGTTAACACAATTCAATGAGTGGTTAATGGGTATATCAAAGATTGGCCAACTCAATAACCATCAACTGAACTTACTACAAATTTGAACATTATTAACCACGATTTAGTTGTTTCAACTACATGTAAGATTTGATTTTTGAACACTTGAAAATCAAGGTTAATAACATTTGAATTTGTGGTTAATGAAGTTCAGTAGATGGGCAATGAGCTATGACACCTAATATATCTATTTAACCAAATCTAACACCTCATCAATCGCATGTGTGAACTGTGTTAACTATTTAAAAAATTGTTGAATTTAGGTGTCCAAACCCAAATTGATGTTCAAGTAACATTTCTGTTTTTTTATATGTTCATGTCATACCTTGTTTGTTTTATTTTGATCATATCCTCCTATCCTCTGCATAGTTGCAGTTTCCTCGGTTTCTCTCTAATAAATGTTCGGTTTATTCTATTTTAAGAAAAAGGGCAAAAGGAGACATTAAAATTTACGCCGCAATGATAGTAAAAAACAAACCTTAAAAACAGGATACCTTGGAGAAATGATATAGAAGCAGGAGTTACTGTACTGACTCTAGGATCAGGGGGGTCTTCCTTTTTTATGCACAAGCCACTACTCAGAGCTGGATTGCTGTCAATAATTGCCACGCTCAACTGCTTTGTCATTGGCATACTAGCTGGAAAAACAAAACAATTGCTCAGATTTGTTGCTTTAATAGCTTTGTGCATCACAAGTAATACTCTTCATCATCATCATCAATAAAATAACTATTTGTTTTCATTGTATGCTTGTCTTATTTTTTACCATTTCCATGTGCCTCCCTTGCTCCTACCATCCCCCTTTTCTTTTTCTTTTTTTTTTTTGAACAGCATAATATTATTAAGCCTCATGAACACAAGAAGTGAAAACATGGGCAGTGGAGCAATAGCATTACAGAGCCGAAAACAACAGAAAACTAAGCAGGCAAAACAAGCTGGCAGCAAAAACAAGAAGCAAAAAGCTAACACTGCCAAACCGCAAAACAGCAAAAAACAGAAAACAAACAGCGCCTATGCTGACAGCAACAAGGAACCTGCTACCAAACTCCTACAACCGCTCCAAAACTCGCCTCCTAAAGACCCATTACCTCTTGAGACAACTTCCCGGATCCCAACACCATTCATAGAACATGCAAGAAGACATTTTCAGCTGATGTAGATTCCAAGTCCAAGAGAGAACCTTCACTTCCTCTACCAACTCTTCTCCCCCCCTTTGTAATATTATTAAACACCTTGTCATTCCACGCACACCAAATGACCCATATAGTTGCATGCCACACCAACCAAAAGCCTTTACGCAACGCCTTACCCCTCGCCTCCCCCATCCAACACTCCACATGAGAAAACAAATTATGAGGAACAATGAAATCTCCCCCATCCCCCTTTTCAATACTGCCTTCTTTGCTCATAAACATTTAAGATTCAAGAATTCAAACATATGGTTTATATATTGCTGATGTTATATGGTTTATACTTTATAAATCAGACGTGACTGCAAAATCAACAGAGACAGGGTTTCCTCCTTCCGATAACAGACAAAGGGTCCCCCTCCCCCCAACCAAGATGTATCATCCCTTTGCCTAAACTCACAAGGAAAAACGCTATAATCCAATAAATTATGTACAACATAGACCCTATTAATACCAAAGAATAATTATCACATACAAAAACAATAAATACCACATGAAAAATTCAGTCCAATATGAATTCAGTTTTTCCTCCCTTCTGAGGAAGTGTGTGCTGGTGTTTTTCAATAAATCCTAGTCTGTAGTTCAGCGTGGCAGTCCCACCTATCCCATTCCTACCTTCATGAGCTATTAACAATCCTATCTCAAAACCAATTTGAAGGTAACAAAAAGAAATGCCTATTTGGGAATTCATCTATTGAATATCTTAGGATGGGCATATAATTTTTGGTGCAGATTAACAAGATTAAACTCTGACGAGGACATGATTAGTTAAGGATATCTGATAAAACATACCTACCTAAAACAACCCATCCCCATGAGTTATGCAGATGATGGCATGATACAATATATTGCAGTCTAAAAAATATATGACTTCAAGATACGCCCATTGCAAGAAGATACCTAAGAAACAAGCTAAAGCCATGCCAACCATGCCTCCTCCAACAATAGCAATATCATATTCTGGATTTATTTTGCTGATAGTTGGCTGCTTCTCATGCTCCTGCATATTTCCAAGAATACAAATTATAAAATTTCCATTACTAGATACTAGAGTTATTCATAAGAATAGTGCTAAACTCCAATATCAACCAGGTTGGAAAACAGTTATATAAACTTACAAATTAAAAATGACCATCATCGAAAAACTAGTCAAGATGCCAAAAAAAGAACTATTTAACTTGTTCCTAATTGTTCCCGAGAAGTATTTACAGAAATAGGTTACGTCTTTAATTCATAACTAAAAAGTAGGACTCTTCAATCTACCAGACAAGAAATTCAAAGCTGTCTCATTAGAGTTGCTAGTTGCAATCTATATATTCCATTCCAAATGGTCAATTCAGAAATACAAGAAACAAACTCAATAATCAAATTATATTGTTAAACTTTGCATATTCCAACATCTAAATTCTCAGTCTACAACCACAATTGTGGCAGTATCAGCTGCAGTTTGTTGCAGTATCATGGTTTGCAGCATAACCACAACCGCACCCATGACCGCAATTTAGAACCACGGTTCTGATTGCAACTTGCTCTATCAAGTCAATTTTTTTTTATGACCACAATTCATAAAATTCGAATGTATTTTTCTACACTTTACACATCATTTTTCATATAAACCTCCAAAAATATAAAAAAAAAAAAATACATAAAAACAGAATTTATTGAAATGAATAGTTATGGTGATATTGCTTACATTGGAAAGTACTAAATTAGTGGAAGCATCAAGTTTAACAACCTGAGAACAAAAACACTTCCTTGGAATTTTGAATGCAAAGACATTTGAAACAGTCTTCTTTATCACCCTGTTATATAAAAAAATACATTGAATTAGACCCAATAAGAGGGATGAAAAATTTGTGGCAAAAAGAAGGAGAAGATTGAGAATAGTGAAAGTACCTGTTCATTGTTTTGTTGTCTTCGTTGCTCGATTCAAAACCTGTTCATGGGAGTGAGGAGGTTTATGCTACACATCACAATTGGATGCAGATTCGCTGCAGTTAAAAGAATCACGCAGAGAAGATCTTGATCCTTAGATACATCTAACGGCCCAGATTGTTTTTCTGTGTGGCTGCATTTAGTCCATTTAGGTATTAGATGAAAGACATGTGACAAAATAATAATTAAGGGTTGAGATTTAAAACTAAAAAAAGATAACAATTATTTATTTAATAAAAAACTGTAGTTTTTCTTCTCTCATTCAGCGGAATTTTTTTTCTTCTACCTTACTTTTTTTTAAAAATTTAAATCTGCCCTACTTTTTCAGATTCTCTACCATCCCACAACCTCCCCTTGTGGGATATCTATTTTTTTGGACTTATTATATCCCACAACCTCCCTCTGTGAGATACTTTTTATTTAATTTTTTAAAATGTCCCACACAACCCCGCTTGTGCCTTTTTTTTTTCCTTTTTTTTAAATTAATTATTATTTCTAAAAAATATTAATTTATTAATAATAAGGGAGCCCCTAATATGGACCCTTTTTGTTAGGGTCCACACATGGTCCTTGCCAAAATTACCTGCAATTGTGGGTAAACAAACTTGGAATCACCAATTCATGATGTTTTCTCTACATTATTTTCAAGTTCCAGTCCTCTAATTGGAAGGAAACATGAGGGAGCCTTTAATTTTGTTCCGGTTAACAAACTTGGTTCTGGGTTTGGTACGAAATTGATTATCATGAAGATGTTGACGATGGTTGTTTAGGCGGCTAGCGTGAAGAACTTAACTGTTGCAAGCACTTTATCGACATTTACACTTTTTTCCTAGAAAAACGCATTGAAGCTCATCTTAAGGATTTGTGGATTTGTTCAAACGCTAGGTTGCAATGAAAAAATGTGTTGCAGATGATTTTGTTCAGTTATAATGAAATATGGGTTCTAAACTAGTAACCCTTTTTTCCTTAGAAAATAAAAATAGTAAGCATTTGGATGGCTAAATTTTTTAACATGAATGATGAAATTAAAGTTATGATAACAAAGAATTATTTAGCGATTTGTTGTGAATCGGATTGGATGATTCATCGGTTTTGATTGAAAAAGCTCAGTCATAGTAAAGATACATATAGAAACCATCCTTGTAAACTGAAAAGCAAGTGTCTCACCCACTATTGCAGGTCATTTACCAAAGACCATAGCTGGACCCTAAAAATAAGGGTCCATATTAGGGGCTCCCTAATAATAATTACACAATAGATTAAAAAACACTACAATTGTTATAATTGATGAGATGTTCCACACCAGGGTCTTGGGGCATTCCTATCCGGAATTCGACATGGTTCATGAATTATTTGACGGTGAGTGTGTATATGTTGTTTACAATGTCAATTTCAACATGGTTCACCACTAGCAGTATTGGCCCATTTGTGTAGGGCCAAAGGTGATTCCTGATTTGACCATGCGAAGAGCAAAGAAAGGTCATCCACCGGTTACTCGCATTAGAACTGAGATCGACAATGAGGAATATATAAGAAGGTAAGTATTGACCATCAAAATTGCCCTAATATTGACCATCAATAGTAATCTAGTTGCAATTTATTTAATTTTATTGTATGTTGTTTGTATTTTAATAATAATATTATTATTATATTTAGGTTTAAATGTGTCATTAGTCCCTGCACTTTCACCATATTTTGGTATTGGTCCCTGCACTTTTTTTTGTTTGGTTTCAGTCCCTGCACTTTGTAAAGATATTGGCATTGGTCCCTCCGTTAACTTTCTATTAAAAAAAACAAAACTAAAGGAGTGCTAGGTGGGCCAATCATTTCATGCCACGTGGCACATAAAAAACAAAATTTCAGAATTAAAATAAATCAAATAGTAATTGATTTTTAATTAGTTTTATTATTAATATTATAAATTAAAAAGAAAAGAGAGATTGGAAGCAAATGAAAAACGCCAGTTTTGAGAAAAGAAGAAGAAACGGATTTTCGTGATTTAACTTGAACTCTAACATTGAGATTCGATTCCAACCTTCATCAATCAAGTTTCGATTTCGTCCTCCATCAATAAAATTGATTTCGACCTCCTTCATTCAATTCATGTTTAGTTTTTGTTTTCGTTTTAGTTACCGTTCGCGATTTATATATCTGATGTTGCCTTCGTTTTTGTTTTGAGCTGCGTTTCCATCATAGTTGGAAGAATTACTACCACTTAATTGTCGTTTCTGCAAAATCGTTTTTGTTCTTTTGTTGTTTAATGGTTCAATTTATGTTTGTTTTCTATAACTGTAACTTTCACCTTTCTGCTATTTCGATTTCTGTTAAATGTTTTGATTTCTGTTCTAGTTTGGAAGCATTCCTACCACTGAATTTTCCGATTTAGAAGAAAGGGACCAAAAGAAACTGAAACCTACAATTGAACCATTAACTCAGGTGACACAACACAACCATGCTTGATTAAATTCGAATAAGAAGAAATTACAATGGTGAAACCTACAAATACCAAATAATTTATGAAGAAGAAGAATGTGAAATTGAAGATGGGTATTGATGGAGATGGGTGAAGAAGAAGAATAGATATGGTCTTAACGGTGGTGATGATGGGTTTCAGAGGAAGACGTCTCACGAGCAATCATTCTTTGTAGAGGATTTTTTTTAATTAAATAATAATAATAGCAATAAAACTAATTAATAATTAATTATTTTATTTGATTTATTTTAATTCTGAAATTTTGTTTTTTATGTGCCACGTGGCGTGGAATGATTGGGCTACGTGGCATTCCGTTAGTTTTGCTTCTTTTTTTTAACAGAAAGTTAACTGAGGGACTAATGTCAATATCTTTACAAAGTGCAGGGACTGAAACCAAACAAAAAAAAGTGTAAGGACCAATCCCAAAATATGGTAAAAGTGTAGGGATCAATGACACATTTAAGCCTTATATTTAATTTTTATTACAACATAAAATAACGTTATCAAAATGATAATACGAATAATATAACAAATTATAAATTAACTCGTAATTTAAATGTAAAATGGTGTGAGAGGTTGAAAAATGAAGGTAAGTATTTATAGTAGATGAAATATAATATTTTACATTTTTTTTTAAACATAAACAAAAGACGGAAAAAAATAAAAAAAATAAAATAAAAAGTATCCCACAAAGGGGTGTTGTGGGATATAATAAGTCCAAAACAGTGTGTATATATATATATATATATCCCACAATGGGGGGTTTTGGGATATAATAAGTCCAAAAAAAAATGATATCCCATAAGGGGAGGTTGTGGGATGGCAGAGAATCTGAAAAGGTATGGCATATTTGAAATTTTTTTAAAAAGTAGGGTAAAAAAATAATTTTCAATTATTTTAAGGGCAGAACAAAAAAAAATTCTTATTCAGCTTGCGTCTTTGCATCTCCCTATCTTCACTCTCCTCTCATCGCCGCCCACCACCACCCTCACCTATGCCTGTCGCTGCCCTCTCATTCAATCACAACATCGTCCCTTTTCCATATCCCTTTCATCACCGTCTCGCCGCCGCCGTCACAAAAAAATCCACCATTGTTGTTACTGTTATGGGTCCCGAAAACAAGAAACAAAACGGCTAGAAGATGTATCATGCATCAGTAACAGAGAAATTGCCAACATCAATCCTATAATTAACAAATAACCTTCATGTTCAAGGTGCTTCATATATAAAAAGGGAGAGAAAAAAATCAACTCTTGGAATAAATTAGGCACTCTTATAGCTTCACACTTTCAATTACATTGTGATTGAATAAGAGGTTAGCGGCGGCCGACGATAGAGGTGACGGTGGGCTGCGATGAGAGACTGAGGGGAGAAGAAGAGTTACATGTAACAGGGGAGAAGGAAGGTAAATGACGGAAGGAAGATTTCATTTTTTAAATTAAACAAATACTTATTTTTTAACTTTAAATTTGAATCATTAATTGTTTTTTTTACACATGTCATGCATCCAAACCCTAAATATACTAAATGGAGCATACTCTGACTCTCTCTTGACCGCCTCTGTTTATGGTGTCCTGTGTCCCTTTATTTTTATTTTGATCTACATCAATTTTTTTTTTGTTTGACAGGAAGACCCAAATAAAATTATTTAATAAATTTCTGATATTTTTTCTATATTTAATTTTTATTTAGTCCTTCAGAAAATTTATTTTTATTTGACATGATTACTCCCGCATGCTTTTATGTTATATATATTTTTTGCAAAAAAATATGTTATATATACATTTGCTCGTGGATTTCAAGCTTTAAATTTTTTATTTTCTTCAGTGAGTTCTTGATTTTACATATATGTTATTCCCTTAAAAGAAAATTAGAGATTTAACACATGCAAATTTATATGTAAACTAGTGTTTTTACCCATGCTATAGCACGGGAAACGCGGTTTTAATGCGCTGTGAGGGGAGCGCGGCTTCGCCGCATTATGTGGATAGCACGGCTTCGCCGCGCTGCGGGTTGCATAACATTAAAGTAACTTTTGATGCATAATAGTAAATAACATGAGATAGTAATTGAAATTGAAATAGTTTCAAATAAGGTATACAGTAGTAATGATAAAGATAGTAGTGATAAATATATGTGTTCTTGGATAAATAAAATAAGCGTCATACTTGAAAATAAATATTTTTATTTTAAGTAATTGTAGTATATAGGAATGATTAGAATTGAATAAGTTATTAGTGTTGTTAAAAATGAGATAATGAATCATAGACTGATTAATTGATAAATGGAAAGGAAAGGTAATTTTCAACGGCGGTACCACATAACATTGAAAGAGTAAAGACTGTAGTACATGATTGAAATAAAAATAAAAATAATATTGAAGTACATGACATGAAGTGAAAATACAAACAGATCATTGAGAGACACAAATGACATGAACTTAGAATTTCTAAATCTTCTAGCTATGGAGGACATTGTTGGTCTAATTGAAATCCAATTGCAGTTTGAAGAAGACATATGACAATGTATTGTCTTTTATAGCAAGGACTGCATGCTTTATCATTGCTTTTTATATCTATTTCTTTCTGCAAATGGTTAGAATAGAAGTTAGTAATAAATAATTGAAATTTAATTGAGTACCATTACCTGAGGCTTTTTCAGCTACCTTTGTTGGGGAAATGCACAAGTTAGAGCAGTGTTTAGCATGTATTAAGCCTTTTCATAGGGTGAAATAATTTAGTGTTGACCATATGTCTTCAAAGTAATACCAGCAGTTACATTTGGTTATTCATGAATTGAGAAAGTTGTAAACGTATGAAAAGATAATAAGTAATACGGAAAGTGGGAGATTAAAATTACACAAATAATGTCAAATGTCACACAAACATAACAGGTAATTAAAAACTGTAACATAGAATATTACACAACATTTAAGTTCAAATACAAATTTAAGACATTAAAACTTAACAAGTCCAGTCTATGGAGAAACAACAACATTACATGACATTAAAAATTATTGAATAGGAAGGAGACATTAAAGATAGTTGTTTCATTGAGGTGGATTTGAGGTAGATGCAAATGCAGATCCATGTATTGAGAGCTGATAAACATGGCACATACAATGGGGGTTATTGGTGGTAAATTTGAATCGGATGATTCCTAGGCGAAAGTTATTAACTTCACACAAAGTGTCCCAACCTAGTCCCAGATCAACAATATAATTTTCATCATTTTGAAGTAAAACCTGGAACTGATTGTAGTAACCTTCGTCATGGCAGCATGCAAGCATATCATCGTTATACTCTTTAAGATAGTCACCAAAATTTTGTGGTAGAACCTGAAAAATATAACAATTGAAAATATATTTTAGTGAATTTCTTATACATGAAAATAAATTATGAATCTAAGTGAAAAAGATTCTGAATGTGTAAAATATTTATGAAGTTAACCATTTTTGGCGATTTCAACCAGTGATCATCAACATGGACATCAAAGTAGAAAGTTTCATTAGGAAATAGGCTACGACTATGGAATGGAGGAAATGTTTATGGATCATCAATTTCCCTGATTGTTGTTATGGCAAATATACTTTTGCCATTGTATCCGAACACCACTTCAGCATTATCTGGTATATTATGGTATTCTTGAAGCTCTGACCAGCCACTTGTTAATATTGGGAAATATAAGCTTGGTTTGTACTTGACCTCGCGCACACCTCCTTCCTTGTTTAAAATTTTCCATGTCTCCTTTAGTAGAACAAAGTGTTTATTGACAAAAGCTCTTTCAATCTCAGCATAGCTCTAATAAGATTGTTACACAGAAAAAGGAATATAGTTAGAATGTTGTAGTTGATGAAAAATGTGAAGAATACAAAAAGAACCAAATAAACTGTTACCTGAAATGTCAATCTAACCATTGAGAAATGCTCTCTTGGCTCAGTTGCAAGTATCCTTTGAAATGTAGACATTCTTGGCTGCATAACTATTTGGTTGATATAATTTACCACATGATAAAACATCTATTTATAATTGAAAGTAATATGTATTAAATATATTGCAGGTTGGTTAGTTGGAATACAACCACACACACAATTAAAAATTTATATTATTGGCAATTGATAGATATTGATATGAAGTTTGAGAGAGTTGATTAGGCAATTCAATGTGTTGGCATTGTGCAGTATAGGTTATAGCACTCTTCACATGGCTGTAGTTTTACTAAGAGATAAGCCTTTTCACCACAAGACAAATAATGGCAGAACATGCATTGGGTTGGCATGCGTAAGACAAAAATGAAAAAGTAATTAATATAGATAAATGATATTTGCAGATCATGTAGTTTACCATGCTTAGATGGACTATTAATATCTCAATTCATAGTATTTCATTTATTTATAGTGGGATTATTAAATAGCATAATGTGATAATAAATAATAAAAACC
>Ga0228711_1000891_pt1 | contig 40911 bp, 19 predicted proteins | sample MedpolnodulmetaG_2_FD_177996 | JGI IMG/M metagenome (GOLD analysis project Ga0228711, IMG submission 177996) | Root nodule microbial communities from Medicago polymorpha collected in Santa Monica, California, United States - brown nodules | ecosystem: Host-associated > Plants > Roots > Nodule...
AGAAGGAAAGTAAGTATTGCTCTTGTTGGACAGGCTATGCAATAACGCTCTTTTCATTTGCATTATATTTTTCCTGTCCCACCCCACCAACATATTTTTGTAGACCATCGAGTAGATTCTCCTCAACAAGACAGTAGATCCTTAATTATGATTTGCTTCTACTACATCAGATCAAACTGACTTTGTTCTCTCCTATGTTAAAAAAATCAGCATGCTTCAACTACAAATGTTTCTGGACAGATTGCTGCATTTTTGGATACCGGTATTTACTACTGTCAGTGTCACTATTATTTATTTATTACTATTTGGTGCAGTGCAGTCTGTGGAGTTAATCATGTGTGAACTTACAGCCCTTGATTTATATTGTTCAGGAAAAGAAAATGTACAAGGTAAAGAGAGAGGTGAGTGCAGAGAATCCTAATTTTGTTTTTACTATTGTTACATGTACTATTTTTGTTTGATTTTGGAATGTATCTCAAACTAGCACTCACACTTATATTTTCTAATATTGTCTCTGTGATGTAAGATCTACTGCCAATATATCATTGATGACATTTTGGCATGTGCTCCGCAACTGTCAGCATTATGTTAGTTTCAAAATTTTACTATTTGTATTAATATTTTTTTTCTAAAAAAAATAGAGACTGAATCACAAAAATGTAATACATTTTTCATGGTTGAAACACTATTTATTCATGGAAAAAACACCATTTACATCAAGGATCACGTATCATATGATATTTGCACCCAAAGTTTTGGCAAACAAATGAAATTCTATTACAAAAACAATTAAAAGTTCCTTAACATCAAGGAAAAACTTAATAAACGATGCTATCAGAAGGATATTGATTTGTCATTTACCATAGGCTTATAGACAAACCAATTGCTTCTCAAAGCAACTACTAAGTCTAATGCAAATATATAAAGAAATCACTTCTACAAGCAACAGATTGAGCAAATTAACAAATTGGAAGAGGAGCGCCGTTCCATTCTCCGAGACATTCCATAAGAGGATCAACAATTTTACCTTGGCACATAGCTGTGAACAATTTGTCGCACTCTTCACCCGGTGATATCACCTTTTCACCGGTTAGCAACGCTGTTCCCAACTCCTCTCTAACAAACTTGTACAATGGATAAGACCTACATTCCTTAATCTTGTTTGAAATTCCACTTTGTCCATTTTCATATGCAGCCCTTGCACTTTCAACTTCCTTTGGCAAGATAGCCTTCAATTCATCCTCAAATGTAGCAATCTTTTGGAAGATTGATGTGTTCGAATTCTTCTCTCCTTCGGTATTCACTAATGCATGTTCCACAAGAACTTGTCTCAACTTTTGCATCAAAGGGTATGTAGCCAGGCAAGGATCATCAGCATAGGCAAACACATACTCCCTGTCGACAACTTTGAGTAAATCTTTCTCGCAAAATCTAGAAGGATGAAGTTCTCCATTGACACCGGTTGTGAGTGTTCTCTTAGCAACTTGGCTTACAGTGTTCTTGACAGTGTTCCTCAAATTCTCTTCCAAATGCCTCAAGTCAATTGCTTGGCAAAGTGCAATCAAGAAAGTGGAAGACATGAGCTTTAAGATCTCAATAGCCTCGTTTGTTTTTCTAGAAGAAATCAAACCCAAAGAGTTCACATCTTGGTTGTGTTGCTCAGCACTTTGCACATGGGTGGTGACAGGGTTAGCAAGATATTGTAACTCAGAGCAATAAGAAGCCATGGCAATTTCAGATCCCTTAAAACCATAATCCAAACTTGGGTTTCTACTAGCAGTGAGATTCGAAGGCAAGCCATTGTTGTAAAAATCATTAACAAGCTCAGAGAATTGAGCAAACATGAGTTTACCGATCGAAGCAAGAGCTAAACGAGTGTTATCCATTGAAACTCCGATAGGTGTTCCTTGAAAGTTACCACCATGTATGGCCTTGTTTCTTGAAACATCGATCAAAGGGTTGTCATTGACCGAGTTAATCTCTCTTTCAATAGACTTGGTTGAAAATCTTATCACTTCAATCAAAGGACCAAGCCATTGAGGTGAAGTTCTAAGTGCATAACGATCTTGTTTAGGCTTTTGCAAAGGATCGGTCTCATGTAACTTCTTAGCGGCTTTAACATAAGCGCTTCCATCCAAAATATGTTCCATAATAGCAGCAGCTTCGATTTGACCAGGGTGATGCTTCAACTTATGAGTCAAATGATCAGTAAATTCAGGTTTCCCTTGCATAACTTCAGCGAAAATTGCCGACATAACTTCAGACAAAACTGCTAGTACATTGGCTTCGAACAGAACAATAGAAGCTAAACCAGAACCAACAGCAGTTCCGTTAACAAGAGCAAGACCTTCCTTAGGTTGCAATTCAAAGAAATCAGAACCAATGCCAGCAAGTTGAAAAGCTTCCTTGGCATTGAGAATTTCTCCAGACGGTCCAACGGCTTTAGAGTTGGGTCTGCCGGTTAATAAACCAGCAATGTAAGAAAGTGGAACAAGATCACCGGAAGCTGTGATTGTACCGCGAAGTGGTAAACACGGGGTAATGTTATTGTTTAGGAGCTTTGTGATAGCTTCCAAGATTTCAAATCTAATACCAGAATACCCTTGAAGAAGAGTATTGATTCTCACAAGCATTGCAGCTCTTGTTGCTGTATGTGGTAGTGTACAATTTGATTCTGTACCATTGCCAAATATTCCAGCATTCAAAAACCTGAAATTAACAAGAACAAAAAATATAAGAATTATGAATTCATTGACCAAGTCACATATTTTTTTTATGATAATCTAATGTATCCGGGCTCATTGACTAGTATGATTAATTTATGTACTATTAGTTAAAAGATGTAATTATTTGAGTTATGCTACATCAATTCATTGACCAAGTCATATAATATATAGTTTTTTTTTCTTTTCAACTAAAGCCATATAATATATAGTTAGGTGACGATTTTAGTAAATTGTAGGGTCAAAGATGGTGAGTTAGGAATTAGGAATTAGGAATTTGGAATTTGGAAGAATGGTAGAAGGTTAGGCAGTCAACAAATAATATCACGTGCAAACCACTTGTATTGTCCTAATGTTTAGCTAACAACAAAGATTATTAATATATTAGTTAATTAGTTAATTGATAATTAACTCGCTACTTAACCGTTTCCAACTCAGTACACTGGACCACGTCAACGAGTTAGAATTGTAGACATGGATGTGGACAAGTCTGGCCTTTGTTTGGTACAAAATTTATTACTCGTATTTTGTTGTCTTTTTTCTCACCAACTTTTTTTGTGACAAATTAGATAGTTTTTATTATTAATAAAATAAAAATGATTTTTTTTAAAAAAAAATCTTAGTGTATAAGTAGTTCCTTTAATACAATAAAAATACTTGCATTCTTGTGACAAAAAAAAAAGTTCCTTTAATACAATATACTAGTATACTATATCGTATATCTCTTTTTGGTGAAAAGGAGACTATTTATATTGATTGATTGATCTTTTAAAAAATCCTTCAAATAATTTTTTCTAGTCAAAGAAAACCAAACTTGTAAAAAAATTGCCAACTTTCTGTTTTAAGGCAAGCAATTGGGGTATCTATCATATTGTATACTGCTTCTGCATCGATTTAAAAAAATTGCTTATATTCAATACCATCGATTTAATTATATAAGTAGATATGTATGTCTTTTTAGTAGAAGGAAAAAAAAAAGCTATTGTCTATAAAATATTGTTTAATTAATTAAGGAAATTAAAGAAAAACATAGTGCTAAATTTTTTATCGTTTTATCTAAAAGTATATATTTAAACGCTAATATTTATAACTTCATATCAAAACATCGTTTGTTTACTAACATTAGGTTTTCATAAATAAAATTAAAGAAAGCTCTTATCCTTTTAACTTAATAAATATATACTTTGACATGCTAACTTAAAAAGTATTTTTTGACATCATGAAAGGTGAAAACAAATACGCAGGCCTATAACGATTCCTCAACTAATCTCCTTATAAAATAGTTTTAGTTTTAAGCAAGAACTATATTTTAAAGGTTTTCCCTACTAATTTTTAAAGGGTTTGGCTAATTAATTATCAATTTTCGTATTTGGTCAAAAGAGAGAGCTTAAATTAAAAGGTAAATTCATAAAATAAATAAATAAAACAGATACAGCAATACCAAATATGGAAAAAGTTTGTAAAAAAAAAGGAAAAGTTACAAATGAATATTCATTTTTTAATATTCAATTTTATTTATTTTTGTTTTCTACCAAGAGTTTCCTCTGATTAAGAAGATAATTATATTCGAAATTCTACCAGACACATGAAATATGAACATGTTTCAATCGTAAAACATTATTTTAAACAACCAAAAACTTTTAGACAATCAATATTTTTAATTAATTGGATCGATACCGAGATCTAAAAAAATAAAATTATCAACACATTCATTTGTTAAAAATTAAGAATTCATCAAAGATTTTTTTTGTTACAAAAATCCAAGGAACTCCTAATCAACATGTTGACGATATTGGAGAATTCATGACATGTTAATACGAAATGCAACACATGGTGTAGACGTGAAGTGCGCATAAAGTTATTAAAATAGTAGTTATTAATTACCTAATTAGCTCCTTCTGCAAGGCACCACCTTGTTTAGTTCTCCGGTGAGAAGTAGCACCAAAACCGGTGGTAACACCATAACTGTCCGTACCTTTATTCATACTATCCATCACCCAGTCACTACTTGCCTTAACACCGGCCCTCGCCGACTCCGAAAGCTCCACCCTAACACCACTATCATGGGAGGCAATTCCAGCCACCTGAGCAATGGTAAGTGTCTCACCGCCGATTTTAACCAACGGGTTACGATACTCCTCCACCATACGCTTCACCTCATCCAAATGACTCCCTTTCAATGACTCCGCCGCCGCGCCCCAGTTGAGTGGATCACCACCATTTTTGCTCAAACAAAAGGTTGCTTCAGCATGGCCATTGGTAATTCCCTCCATAATTACGAATGCACGGATATTTTACCAGTTGTTTAAAGGAAGGAAGAGGGGGTGTTGAAAGTAATAACTATGATGATGAGATGATAAGAGGAGAGGAAATGTTATGTAGTGTTGGGTGGGAAATAATGAACAATGATGTATTGATTTCCTGAGGGAGTGATGAAGAGAGAGTGGGAATATATAAAGGAAATTTTTTCAATAAAAAATAAAAAGGAAAATGTACTACGTTGGGGGCCAATTGAAATCTTGTGCGTTGGTGTTTGGTAGGTGGGAATAAGGGGTGGTAGTGATGCATGAAAGAGTGTAAGGGGGTTGGTGGATAAATTATTACAAACGTTGGATCTAAATAGACGGCTAATATTTTGCAACGTGGCATTTTACTTTGTTGGTACTTTCTTGAGATGTCACCTTTGTGCTTGTGTGGACACAAAACACGAAACCAAACCAAACTTAAGGGGTAGTTGGCCACAAGAAGTGGAAATGAATTGCAAAATGTGGAATACAAGGTTTACACAATCAAACACCAACTACAATTAGCAAGTGGACTGACCGACCCTTTTTTTCATTTTTACTTCTTATATCACTTGTGTTTTTAAGGAATCATCATAATCATAAAGCTAAAATTAAAATATATTTGACTATAAAAATATTACTACTAGAATTAGAGTATCTCTAATGGTAATATTTTTAAGTGTTTCAAATCAAATTTGTGATACTCGTTTAATTTTTTTACTTATATATGGGGATATTTTATCTTCTTTTTGTTTGACTCCTTTGACTATAAAGTGTGCATATAGAATGGAAAGGTTAAATCAAAAGGTTGCTATTTATTTAATATAAAAATTTGTATCTCTTGGCTTTCAACTTTCTATATCTGATTCCCTATTTCAGCAATATATGAAGTTGAAATTTTTAAATCCATTAGCTTGAATCTCATATTAGAGTTTGAATCCATAGAAATTGAACATTGGAGAGAAACTGATATGTGTATAAGATAAAATATTAAATATGTATTTATATGTAATATAAATTATAATTATGTATATATATTAGCATTATGTCAATATTATATTATAGTGTTAATTATTAATTATATATAGGTAGTTATTAGCAATAGTTTTATGAAGTTATTAGTAGTTATAGGAATGTAGTTACTTATTAGTGTATTATATTAAGGTTGTAATGTGTGAATGAATAATAAAGCAAGTTAAAAAAACAAAAGTTCTAGTCTTCATCCCTTTCTTAGGAGAGATGTCCCTTCTTGAATGGGATAATTATTACCGTTGATTTCTATATTCTATCATTGGTGCTTTCATTCCTTGAACCATGGAAACAAGAGATTCACAAGACATTAACAATCTCCATGAATCCATCGCAGCACTAACCTTTGCATTTCATGATTTCAAAGCAAATGAAGATCTTCACCATGAATCATTTCTCAAGAATTTTCAAATCCTACATACTATCACTGAATCCTTTTCACATGTTCATCATCAAACCATTTTATCTTTTAACTCTCGTTCCTTTTCAACAAACATTCCATCATGAACTCCATTTCATCTTCGAAAATGCATTCATCTTCCAACTCTTTTTCATCTATGAATTCCAATTCTCTCATACACAAGTCATATAGAGAAATTGATCAACGTATAGATGAGTCATTTTGTAAAATCATTCAAGAACTAACAAGAATGAATGACACATTGCAAAGGATGGTTGATTCCGAATCATCCATCGTCGCATCAGAATTTTCTATCACTTCAGAGACAAACTTGATTGTTTTGTGTCAACCACATGTTATAGGGATACAACAGCCCTTAGAAGTGGCGATGTCCCTTCTCGAATTGGGATAATTATTACCGTTAATTTCTATATTCTATCAGAAAGATGTACATTTTCAACCTTATGCCTCTGATTATATGCTCAGCTTATGGATTAAGATCTTTGTAGATGTGGTTATACATGGTTATACATAAGAAAACTATAAAAATTTACTCATGTGCATTAATCAACCCCAAAGAAGTCCACTTTTTATTGTGTGACCACTGCAACTTTTATTTCTTTTATGTGTATGTTTTTTAGCCATTGTATTTATTCCAGCGAATAGTGGTTTTCCTAAAGATGTCCTAAATTTTTTAAGATAAACATAAAGATTGCCAAGGATTTAGATTTATCTATTTTAGTTTTCTCAGATTTTTAGTTTTCTATTTGGGTTTATACTAAATTTATGGGCATTGCACTATTTTGAACTAGTTTGTATTGGCACCACTTGATATTGTCCTTTTGCTTTTAGTGTGTGTAGGGACTTCATAAATGTTCTAACAATGTGTAATGGATATATTAGATTGTTTGTATTTTGGTTAGTTGATTGAATAATGTTTTATCCTTTGACTCGCGGCCATATTCATCTATAATAAGTTTCATTCTTAGATGTAAATTTTGGTACCCAAGTCTATTCTTTATAATTCACATTGTCGTATCTATCAATCTATGTATATCGTTCATATTTTTGTACTTTGTTTTTCAGATTGAATGAGTATGAAGGATAAACAAGGGTAAAGTGCTATGAAAGATAATTCATTCATCATGAAAAATTGATGTAAATGTGTTTTGAAACTATGTTGAAAATAACAAAATTGAATTTCATGTCTCAATTTCTTAGTTCCTCTATTCACGCATTACTTTTGTCAAAAACTCTCCGCACAGGCTAATTCGAATCAGGGGATCTATGCATCAAAGCGCATTGCAATGTCATATGAATTGAGAAAATAAGAAAAAAATAATGATAAAGCCGACGTTAATGATAAAAGGGCAAATTGATTTGACTTCCCTATAGACATTCACAATAGTATTCAATACAAAAATGATACTCCCTGTGTCCCGCAATACATGACCAATTTAAAAATGTAAAATATTGACCTAACTTACTTTGACCATATTTTTCTACTAATATACAAATATAAATAATATCATATAAGATGTCGTTAGATTCGTCTCGCGATGAATATTTTCAAAATATCAAATTTTCATAATTTTTTCTAATATATTATTCAAGATATTTAAACTCAAAATTATGCATTGGTACACATAATAGAGTCAATTGTGTCATGTATTATGGGATAGAGGAGTATTATTATATTAGGATAGGGTCATCTCTGTTAATTTCTCAAAAGAATTAGAGAAATGGAATCATCCACTAACACAAAATATAAATGGTCTATTAAATTTCTTTAACATTTTTGTTTTGTTTTTCTCTCTCTCCAAATGAAACCTTCGATTTTAGAAATTAATTTGGAGCGTGAGTTGTCTTTGGTTTCGTTATTTTTTAAATTCATTTTAAGGAAATTGTGATGAGAACCTCATCCTTAAAGGTTGCATCTCTATTGCGTACCTTCAACAACTGTTTCTTGACATTGTAATATTTGTTCATAAGTTATCTATACTTTTCTCTTGACTATGAATTATATCAAGAATTATAAAAAAAAATAAAAAAAATAAAGAGAAATGAAATGATCCACTTCGAGAAATAGCACAAAAAAGAAATGGCCTATCAAATTTCTTTCATTTTTTCTTCTTCTTTTTCTCCCTTCAATTTTGGCTATTAATTTGGATTGTGAGTTGTTTTTGTCTCCATTATTTTCTAAATTGATTTTGAGGAAATTGTGAACCTCATTCTTTTGTCTTTTGTCTCTGTTTGAAAGATTGAAATTCCTCTTTGGTGCACACTTAAATTATGATGACTTCACTTGGACTATGAAGTTGGGAAGTCTTGTGATTTGGGAGTAGTATCCCTGGCTTACATTCTTTGTATTTTTCCTTTAAATAACAATTTTGTCTTTCTTTTTCAATTGTCATGAAAAAAAAAAGAAGAGATAATGAGATTATACATTTGAAATTTTAATATCCAGGGCAGCATTGCTTTGACCTACTCCAAAGTTTCTAACTATATTCCTTAGAGTTGAATTATTAACTTTAAAAAATAACAAATGGTTTTTGTATATTATTTTACTTAGGGTTGGGGTAGGTGTATGAAGAATGATATATTTCTATCTGCTTTTGCGAAACAAACGCGCTTTACTTTGTTGACTGTGTAAAACACACACTATTGCCTTGGTCTTCTTAAGACAGAAAAAACAAATATACCAAACCAAAGAAATATGAAAAACATTGAAAGTGAAGTGTTTGAATTTTTTTAATGCAAATTATGCAGTTATACTTGAGAATCATATCATGTTCTTGTTCTTATGTATTTTTTTTAAACTAACTTGTTCTTAGTTAGATACGAGAAAAAACGCCTAATATGCCACATTTAGCATTGTGATCTATTTCGTCAAAACAGAAAGCATTGAGGTATTGTACCAAAAAAGTATTTTCTCCTCTTTATTATGAGAGTTCCTTTTAATTAGCATAAGATATTTTTGAAAGCCTCCTTATAACTTGGGTGAGACTTCAGTGACTTTGTGTTGGGTGATTTTGGTGACTTTAGTGTATTTTAGAGGGAAGAGAGTGATGATGGAATGATTAAAATAAATTATTTTGATGAAAGAGAATTATTGGTTAGGAGAGAGATAGAGACAAAGGCATCGAAAAACACCGAAGCCAAAGGCACCCAAGTGCTACACTTATAACTTAACTAGATATTTTAGGTCAATTGAGTTAGGCTCAAAAGTTAATAGATTTCAATATCTGTATCTGTATCCTATAAATTTATTGTTGGTCCAACGGTCGGTATGTATTTGGTTAACGATAAAAAGAATTACTAACAAGAATTGGTTTTGTTTCCTATTATAAACATGATTTAATCATTAAAAATACATGTGTAGTTTTTATGGTAGAACGTGTGTAGTTTTCTCTAAAAAAAAGTGTAGATTGTTATCTTGTTGTCCAGAAAATGAATAAAGATTTAAGAAAAAAAATGAAGGTAGGGGAGACGTTTTAAAGATAAATATGCATAAAAATTAAATAATTGTCAACATAACTTAATAGCTATTTATTTCTATCCATAACTAATTAATTGCTACTTCAGTGTATGTTTAAAGAAATTTCTGTAAAATATTGATATATGTTAGCTAAATCGAATCATTTTATTAAAGTCTAAAGATTGTACCAAAAACTGAATAATAAATTAACGGATACGATTAGCTAAATCGAATCATTTTATTTTTCAATTTCTCCTTTTGGTGTGGTTGGAAATTGTTTATCATTTATATTTGTTAGGAATTTGGTGTTGGTGTAGAACAATATATATAATTATATGCCTTTGGTGCGACAGGTATGATAATAGTCTATGAAATAATGAAACTATCTCTTGATAAAAAATAAAATAGAAAAAGTTAATGAAACTATCTCCCAAAGAGGAACACAATCTATAAATATCATAGGCAATATATGTTGGCCTAGTTGATAAAGAGATGGTTTATATATTTCACAAAGACGTGAGTTTAATTTTTTTATTTCTTTTTAAAAAAACTTTTATGGTCATTAAGCGTTAGAACAACAAAACCTCTTTGTTTTATGATTTGCAAGTAAATGTGTCGACACCTATGCTTTATAATTTGCAAGTAAATGTGTCGACATCTATGAAGCCCGAATACTTTAAAATGAAGACGTACTCGTATCGGATATCGATATTTCACGGATACTCACTGACACGTACCCACAAAGTACCAGAATTGATTAATTTAATTTAAAAAATATATTTTATCAGATACTTATAGGATACTGCATAGATACACAAGAATACTTATACGATACTTTCACAAATACATATCATAGAAAAGAAAAAGGGTAAAAAAACGAGACAATGTTGTAAAAATAAAGTAGAAGTGTATATGATTCAATTTTAGACATGCATCAGTAAAATTTCTCGATGAACCACTTAAAGTTATATTTCTTATGGATGAAGGTAACGAGAGAGGTGATTCAATTAATCAACATTAGATAAAATTTGTATTGAGTTCTTTTAATGATGCTTCTCTCGATATCCCAACATAAGAAAATATAATATGGTTTATAAGAAAACTTTACATTTTTTTATTTTTATCACTTGTATTATTTTTTAAAAATTGTGACTTTTATAATAATATAATAATAAAGAGTAACTAATTTTTATTTTCTTCAAGTATTTTTCATACAGGCACTGAAGTGCCTCCCTAAGTTTTAATATAAAATTTTTGTTAATGTATCATAACTGTATTGTATCCTAAATTTCAAAAAATCCACGTATCCGCATACTCGTATTCGTATCTGTATCCGGTCTTCATAGATCGACACCCTATGAACCTTAGATCTGTTATGACCCAAATCTGATATCATCATATCAATCCATAAGATCTGTTATCATTTATTTTTACATTGTAATATTTTTGGTACTGTTTGGCACTTGATTTATGGTTGGATTGGCGTCTCAGTGACCAACCCATTTTATGTGCCTGATCATTTTCATCAATTTGGCTTTTGTGGTAGTTTCGGGAAGAGGCGGCGCTCAATTTTACAGGTTATATGGTTTGCAACGGTGTCGGAAATTTGGAAGGAAAGAAACAACAGGTTGTTCAAAGGCAAAGTATGCCCCGTTTATCAGGTGGTTGATAGGATTAAGTCCATCTCCTATATGTGGTTGAAGGCGAAGTACGTTACTCTTCCCTTCAATTTACATGGCTGGTGGCTTAGTTCGTTCACCATCTTGAGCATAGGCTAATAGTTTCTTTCTATTTGTATCTCTTTTTTGTTTTTATTTCCCTATGTAAATATTGTTCAGACCTTGTTGTTCTTCCTTGATATACCTTGTGCTAGGAAGAACGCTTTTATTTGATAATATATTTCATTTTATCTTCTTCAAAAATCCACTTAAACTTTATCGCATGCAAAATATAAATCTCACCATGTATTAGAAAATTTCATAAAGTTGAAAAGTGAAGAGCTTTTTTTGAGGACGACCCAAAATTTCCTAAGTTTGTGGTTGAAATCCAATCATCACCTACCACTGACGTTGCTTTTGGTTATGTTATGGTGAAAGCGGTGTAGTAGTTGTAACTGAATTATTATTATTATTATAAGCCAAAAATTTGGTGGATCACTTGTATATATGCTCTCGTGTGGATAAGAGGCAAAGCAATATTTTTTTTCCCCTAAAAACAAATTTAATTTTTTTTATGCATTCCACTTTCAGCTTGACCCTATATTTTAATATCTTAGAATCTTTTATTTGAGGTTAATTAACATATTTTTGAATTGGTCGCAAGTCGTTTGATTTATCATGTGTGATTAGACTGTTTATCTCATTTGTGTGACACATGGATTATTATATATCTGTCATATAATTTTTGTTGGCAACATTTCTTATTTAATCTCTCAATTTAATTTAACTTTAGGTGATTATTTTTTCCCCGTTGGTTACTTGTTTTGGTCATTCATCCATGTTTTTGTAAGAATTTTCAAATTTTAAATCTATGTAGCTCTTTTGAAGAATAACATATATTTTAAACTGAGAACTCACATTAAAAGAAAATTTGAAGCTTAAAATCAATATTGAAACATGGATGGAAGATCAAATTAACATAAAGAAAGATAAAAAGTTAAATCGTTATATAAACTTAAATTAAAATTAAAATATCACCGCATATAATTTTTATATTAAAGCATAAACAACTAGAAAATTATCTTTGCCAATATTTTTTTAATCCAATTTCCTATTATGATAGAATGGTTATTAAGACATTTCACCGCATATATAGAAATCTGAATGCTATTTCAAATGAAATAAAAATTCACGAACGCTTCGCAAATTGATTTCTACCACCGGATTTTACTTGGTGCAAATCATGGATCGTTGGATAAAAGAAATAAAAATTCACGAACGCTTCGCAAATTGATTTCTACCACCGGATTTTACTTGGTGCAAATCATGGATCGTTGGATAAAAGAAAGGCAAGTGCTACAATTACAAAGATAATGCCTCGTGATAATTTCTTTTACTCCCAAAGTCTTTTTACCGTGGGTAAAAAGAATCATCATGGGGGTATAAAAGGAACCAAATTTAAATTTACCTCAAGGGATCTTGATGTCTTTTTTCCCAACAGGACTAGTCCCTATTTTTCCCGAGAGCTATTGCTATATACCCAAGTGGGTAAAAATAACTTTTTACCCCAAGAGGGTAAACAGATAATAAGTAGATTAGTGAATTCAAATAAAGTATATGTATTATTTATTGTAATGTTTGAATGATATTAATAAAATAAGAGTTATATTTATTAATTTTGTTTTTTATTTGCAATTATATTTGCATTTATTTTATGTATATGATTATGTATTGAATAAATAAAATTGAATTTATTTTCTAATTTTGTATTTAATGAATGAATAAATTAGAATAAATATTGAATTAGAATAAAATCGAATTTATTTTCTAGTTTCGAATTTATTTAAGTGCATAAATAAATTAGAATTTATTTTCTAATTTCGAATTTATTTTAAATGCATAAATAAATTAGAATATAGCAAATAAATAATTTAGAATAAAGTGAACAAATAATTTAGAAAATAAATAATTTAGAATAAAGTGAACAAATAATTTAGAATAAAGTAAATAAAATATTTTAGAATAAAGTAAATAAAATAATTTGAAAATAGTAAATAAATTAAAAAAAAACATTATGCGCCACTTAACTCACGCCACTCAACTTAACTTGCGCATTATTTTACACTTGCGCTAGTTAACTAGCGCAGGGGAATTTTGGACTTGACTGCAGGGCGCGAGTGTTTTATGCTGGAGGAAGAGCAGAAATCTACTTCTAATTCCGGCCAAATGGAACATGGAAGCATCAGAATAACATTGTGCTTCAGTACCTAAGTTGTGCATTGTTTATTTTCCTTAAAAAAAAAGTTGTACATTGTTGATTTATTTTTTCTATCCCAATCATAGCATATTTTGTGCTCTATCAATATATTTTTCTTTTTCAAAGAAAATGCACACGAAGACAAATCAATAGACATATTTAAATATTCACCACTTATTGTATTAGATATAGTATTTAACTTTCTAGAGAGAAAAAAACAAAACATTTTTTATGGAGAACAGGGGATTTTTTTTTTATGAGCTCCAAACATTCAACATCTTATCTCTTTCACAGGTGTTAATAGTTAATGATATTACATTGTACAAAATGATTGGGTTTTAAGGTGAAACAGATATGTATGTGGACCTCAAGAAACAATGATTCATGGAAATTGCTCATTGGCACCGACACAGTTGCTTTTTATGCAAATGTCGTTGGTTAAGCGGAACTTAAGTGTTGTTCGTCTACCTATCCCAACGATTAAATGTCATATGACATTTTTTAGATCTATTTAATCACTTTTTAAATCTGTTCCGATTTAAAAGTATCTCAAACGACAGTTAATTATCGTTGAAGGTAATAGATAATTTTGTAATGCCCGAAAATAATTTTAGAAGTTTAAAGAGCAATCTTCATGATTCAAAGTACCCATTTGATATAGAATTCTGATTTTTCAGTCTTAGGGGAATTTATTTAGACAAAATTTCATACAAAAATTACCTCCACGACAAACCTTAGTGTAACATGCTATGTGAATAAGTTTGCTTGTTTTTATACAAATGAATCTTTCTGCGATGATTTACTTGTAAAGACGTTGAACATAACGTTTATTAGATTTATGGTAAATCGTAATGTCATTTATACATAAATTGTACAAGTGAAGACATATAAACAAATAAAGAAAAATGGTTTCTCAAACAGGGATACTATTTGGGAGTTAAGGAAATATATACAATTTTTTTTACCTCAAGTTGTCTTTATAGTTACTGAACTTTTATTAGGTTTTTCTACTAGGAAAATGTTAAGTAATATTATGAGACACTAGTTAAGAAAACAAATATGTAATAATTTTTTACAATTTGTTTAATCAAGTAGTTAAAAATATAGAAAATGTTGTTTTCAATGCGTAACTTACCTTTTTTTTAAGTATACGAAAACTTTTATTAGGTTTCTCTTTTAAGTATACGATATTCCACATTTAGAGCGAAAAGATACATAGAACTTACATTAATGTTTGAACAAAACAAGTATTTGATTTTAATCATATCTATCCTAAAAATAATACAAAAATGGTTTGTGATTTATAAGATTTAAAATATTTTGCATGTCATTATATTAATGGTTTTTTTACCCAGCAATTAACAATATATTATAAACTTGTATAAGCAAGCAGTTAATCGTTGATCTTGCCCAAAATGCTAAGGGGATCGAGAGACGAATTAGATTGATAAAAAGTAGGGACAATGTGATTCAATTCATTTTTGTTGTTACTCAAATTTTCCTTTTATGTATTGTTGAGACAATGTTTTTATGACGCTTGTTAGCATGATCCTTAAAATTAAGACGGTGAGACACCATTAAATGGTAGAGTAATTGACAGAAAATAGAACTGAAAAGGAAATTGATTCATCAACGTGACTTTGATGAAAATTGACTTACCGAGGTGATTTTGGTACCCTAAAGTGTTATTGGAGGATATATATACCCCAATATCCAATCTTTACTAATTTTTTATTTTTATATTTAATTATTTCAAAATGAATTTATATTTTGAATTAATTTTGTTTGTGGGATATAATATCCAACAAAATCCTAGGTACAAAAGAGTTAATATCCAACAAAATCCCGGATATAAAAGAATATTAGTTCATTTAAAGATTGTCTTAAAATCTTTTAGCTTTTTTTTTGGTGTGTAAGTTAAGTATCCTAACCAAAAAAAAAAAAATCTATTATCATTTATTAACAATTGCTGAAACTAATTCTTCGAATTAAACATGACTATAATAAATGACAAAACATTATTATAGTTGAATTCGAACTCAGGATAATTTTTTATGAAGAAGGCTATGGACAATTTCTTTTAAACACTCTATCTAACACTCACTTTTATGATTTCTGCTCTTCCCCCAACACAAAACACTCGCACCCTACAACCATGCCTAAAATGCCCATGCGTAGTTAAGTAGCGCAAGTGTTAATCGTTGTGCGACTTAACTAACGCTGTGTGAGTTAACATACGCCGCGCTAGTTAACTCACGCTACGTATTGTCTTAAAGAAAACAGAACACTTCATTTTCTCATTTCTTATCTAAAATCTCAAAAATCTCTCTCAAATCACCCAAACTCAAAATTCCTTTCAAGTTTAAATCAAACAACACTCCAATAACAAGTAAGTCTTCAAAATCAAACACCATTAACCTTTTATGTTTATATGTTAAATTTTTCTCTTAAATTAGAAATTTTTTAGATTAAGGGATTGTTTAAATTTTGGTTTTTTTAGCAAGAAATCATACAATGTGTACATGAAAATGACTTGTGTTGCTTAAATGTTTAGATGTTTGCATGTGTATGTTGTAGTTTTTTTTTTAGATTTAGGGTTTGTTTAAATTTTGGTCTTGCTTGTAAGAAATGATACAATGTTATATGTAAATGACTTATGTTGCTTAATTGTGTTTAGATGTTTGCATGTTAATGTTGTAATTTTGAGTTTTAGGGTTTATGTATAATTTGCACTCCAAGTGTTTAATGAAATGTTTGAATGAGTTTTTCATTGATTGTTTTTAATTTCTTACATTGTAGATTTGAAGCAATGGCGGGGTGGATCGACGTTCATGCACAATTCAACGGCGGAGAACCTCAGAGGTTGAAGGTTCGGTGTCTTGGTGTAACGTTAAGAGGTCTCAAGGATCAACTTAATGAATTCAACCAAGGAGTCAACCCCAGAGACACAAGGAGGGTGAAATACGTTCGGTATAAACGTCCAACGCTCGATGAGGGGAGAATATCGTTCACTTGTGTGGAATTAACAAACAACGAAAACATGAAGAACATGTTTTGGGAGCACAACATGTTCTAGTGGATCGATATGCGGGTAACGTTGCCGAGATCAACTGAAGATGTAATCAACAGTATGATTCCGCCAGAAGATCGTGATTAGGTAGGGAATGCACCTTCCAACTACAACAATTATCTTCCTCTGGATGGGGTAATTCAAACTTGTTAAACGGCAGGACTCCAGCACTCGACCGGCATTTCAACTGTTCCATTCAAAAGATTAAATTTTTGTTAGGCTGGTTTAAATGAAGGTATTGAAGTGTCAATGAATTCACCTCATTCTTTTGACACTTGAATACCGTCATTTAAACCAAGACTAACAAGAATTTAATCTTTTGAATGGAACAGTAGAAATGTCGGTCGAATGTTGGAGTCTTGCTGCTTAGCAAATTTGAATTTACCCCATTCAAAGGCAAGATAATTGTTGTAGTTGGAAGGTACATTCCCGAATGTAATGTAATGTAATGACTCGTCTATATAATGTAATGTAACTTTTATTTGAATTTATTCAATACGCAATTTTATTCGAATTCACACTGAGTTTAATTAGACCTTTTTTTGATACGTAAATTTATTTGAATTTATTCAATACACAATTTTTATTCGAATTCACGCTAAATTTATTCTAATTCATTTATTTACTTTATTCAATACACTGTAACATAGGTTATATCTACCATAAGTATAACCAAAAAACGTGAAAAAACTAAACAAAAACGTGGAAAATCAATTAAATTGCATTGAACACCGTCCAAAAAACGTGTGTTCTTCAGTTTTGACTACTGGGCAAGGTACGTGAGTTAACTCGCGCACATGCCAATGGTGTCTGACTTAACTCACGCATGAGCATTAATGTCTTTTCAGCTGGGTGCGAGCGAAAAGTGCAGGGCGAAGAGCAGTAATCCTCTTTTATTGGATGAAATCAATGTATTTAGGTGGAACCCATTTCTAAAGTGTGAGACCCACCTTGATTTAAACTAATAAAGAAGTGAGTGTTTGAGAGAATATTGAATATAGAGTAACTAACACTACTTTTTTTTTTCTTCTCTTAAGGGTGTGTTTGGATTGAGGGTTTAGGAGGGGAAGGGAGATGATGACTCATTTTTATTTTTTAAATTACGACCACGGTAAAATGTTTTTTCAAAATAAAAGTGTTTTTGAAGTATTATATGATCATTTATCATATTGTTAATTCAATTTTCTAAAAATTATTTATAATGTTCGTAATATTAAAGAGAAAACTTAGTCATCCCCTCCTAAACCATCCATTCAATAACAATCTAAAATGATCTATCATTGTAGGTAAAAAGAGTGGCAAAGGCCGGTACCTGCCCCCCGACAAAATCTGTCCTGGTGGATAATCCTACTTTGGGAGCGGCTAGGAATGCACCTTCCTATCTCTCAATCGAGGCTCCAACATGGGACAAGGTTTATCACACTAGCCACACCCCTATCTTATCTAGTAGTGTTATTAATTTGCACTTGACTAGTTCAACCAAATTGTCCCTTCATGCAAAATTAAACCCACAGAAATGTCAGTCTTTTTTAGGTTAGAAATATTATAGATTCTTAAACAAATTAAAAAACTAAATTCAAAATTGGTCATGCCTCTACAATGGCCTCTTCAACACATCCAAGTGAATAATTTGGTGAAATTTATATGAAATTGGTTCACTAGAAACCAGAGACCGAGTTACAAGAGATAATAAAATTTGTACTACTAAAATTCATTGTCTTTAAAGATGTTTTATGTTTTTTTTTTAGAATTGCTAATTTGTGTCTTTAGATAAAAATGCTTTCTTGAAATTTATGTATTTACTATTTGAAAAGTTTAAATAGAAAATGTATTTTCTATTATAAACAAAAATATCTTTTAATTTCTTTTTTAACATCTTAACTTATACTCTTAGGCACAACTCACAAGTCAGCATGAACTTTGTTTATATAAAAAATTTAGTCCCATACCATCCCAGTGTCGTTGATCTAATTAACTTTGCTCCTTGATCTTTCTTCACATCTAAGATACAATTTCATAAAGCCTTCACAACAAAATGCGTCTTTTTAATTTCCATTACGTTTTTTTAAATAAAAGCCTCATGAATTGAATTGAAATGCTATTGTACCTACTTTACATGTCAACCCACTCCTCCAAGTTTGAAAAATTATTATTTTATTTCCAATATAAAGCTGTAGAAGACATGGAAAAGAAAAAGAAAAAGTCCACTCATATTATCTTTCCTTTTTAAAGTGTTTGTAAATTTCAGCCAAACCATGTCGATATATGCCAATATTCTTCCATTGACTTCATGTCCCATATATGAACGTATTTGAGATTTCAGCTAATTACGCCGTGTTTATTAGTGGAGTCGGCAGCATTAGTCTATTCCCCTAATTTTGGTACCTTGCCAAATTCTCCCACTCATGACTATGTCGTCTATATATCGAGCCTAGCTCATTTTTGCAAAATCGGATTATAAGAGGTAAATTACCATCATGCTATAAACTTATAGTTAAAGTTTGTTTCATCCAACGTATTGACTCAACACACTCTCTCGCATTGAAGGACATATGGATCGTGATCCAAATGACTTGATAGCGGTGATCTGATAGCTTGTGGTCTAATAAATTTTAGATAAATTTTAATACTATATTAGAATTTGTATCGCATATAACTTTACTTTTACAAAATTCATGTATAAGGTGATGAATTGTCTCATCAAATATGTGGGACTTTTAACAAGTTAGGTGAGAAATCTTACTATTAAAATTCACCTATACTAATTAGTTGCAATGATATTGTATATTTTTTTAACCGAAAATTTTCAATATGAGATTATCCAAATCCCAATTTATTACACACTCAAGTGCAATATAGTTTTTTTTTTTTTTTTTAAATTAAAAAAAAATTATATTAATTAAATTGGGGAAAGATATTGTTCGTCCTAAACATACAATTTAGAGTGAAGTAGAATGGGCACTCAATTCCCCCCGAATAAAAGCAGTGGCAGAGCTAGACAAAAAAGTTTGAGGTGGCCATCATCAAAATAAACTAACATATATAGATCATATTGCATATAACAAATTTAAGTTGTAATAAATTTCGGTTTTCCTCTTGAAAAATTTCGGCTTTCCTCTTGAAAAACAAATCAATTTTTCGACTCTTTCATCTTAACTATTATGTTGCAAAGAAACAAATTTATCAATTTTAACCGGATTTAATTTTAATTTAACAATGTGTAATGAACATGAATGGTTGAAATTGACAAAGGAAGCAATATAGTCACGAAATAAACAAGGTCCCCATCTATATTGTCAAACACATTTGTTTTCATTTCGAAATTGATGATATTGGCACTTGATTCAATTTGGATTGTTGCAGTTCGCACAATCATGTGGTCATCAAATTTTGCAAGACTTTGCGAAGGCTCGTAGTTGACCGTTGTTTACGTATGTAAACACAAGTTGATTACAACAGGTGAGCTGCTCAGTGAAATGTCCTAGGTGGAATTTCAAGAACACTTTGTATAAGACTTAAATAAAAAATACATTGTTTAGGCTAGAATCAATCCCCCTCCTGCTCTCTAGTTGTCTCCTTTTATAGGCCTCACTTTCTTGACCTAATGGGTCTTTCTTTGGATGTCCAGGCCCATTAACCCCGAGGTCCATATGGCTCATATGTACCTGGCGCGTGGAGCTGATCAAGTTTCCTTGCAATGCTCGTTCGTACAAGGCGCGTGGAATCAAGGGTACACAGCTCACGTCACTTGTTCGTGCAGGACGCGTGGCACGTTATGAGATGCCCTCAAGAGGAGGACCACAATGTTGTTTGGACAACGACTTGAGAGAGAGCTAATGACGTTGATGGTGGAGCTCTCATGACTTGGACAATCAAACTGAACTAAGAAGATGGAGCTCATGTGACATGAACAATTGAACTGAGTTAGGCAGATGGAGCTCATGTGACCTGAACGTTCAAGCTGAGGTAAGCAGGTGGAGCTCATGTGACCTTAACGTTCAAGCTGAGCTAAGCAGGTGGAACTCACGTGACCGGAATGATCAAACTGAGTTGTACATGTTGAACAGTCAATGTATAGGAGAGTCCACGTGGTATGGTCATCCATACCAATCCACAGTCCACTAAACATCAAGCTTGTTAAGGCATAGACGTTTGCTCTTTATAGGGTCGACCTGAACCAGTTCAACCATATTTTGAATTTGATCGATTAAAGTTAAAATATGAATTGTCTTCGTAAGCTTAGCTCAATTGGTAAGGACAATGTATAATATATATAAGGTTTGAAGTTCAAACGTCGGCTAAAAAAAAAAAAAATGAATTGTTTGATCTTGGTACAACGATATAAATTGTTTACCTACGTCAAATATCAAAATATCTGATATACTAGATTATAGATAACCAAATTGATCAGACTAGGATTAGTGATAGGGTTGGCAGAGAAGAAATAAATCAATTTGAAATATTTTTGCTATCTAAACAAAAAAGTCTTATCATAAGGTAAGGTCAGTGATCAAATTATAGCCAACATTTTTCTTTTAATAGAAAATGTTAAACTTACGATTCAAGTTATTACGAAAAAAACCTTACAAACAAGAAACAAACTTAACTTAAAGTCTAAACAAGGTAGACACTTAAAAAATTTCATTCCACTTATATCAATCCACCTCTGCTAAGTCGTATTATTCATAAATTAAATGACTATTAGGGCCATTAATGTGTGTTAGAAAATTAATACACTGAAATGACCCACACAACCTTCCAAAATTCACCGTCCAAATTCGAGAATATGACGATAGCAAGCATGCACTGAATATGAATTATGCCATTAATTGACTATATGTAACCTAATAAAAATTCCAAGTGGCTTATTTTCTATCACAAAATGCACGTAAGAATCTCTAATAAGAACCCCTAAAATTAAAGTTTCGTTCACGTTAAAGGCATTATAGAAAACAGATATAGCGTGGTGGTTTGAAGGTAGTATAGGCTTTTCAGAAAGTTATTATATGTCACCTATATTTGTTAACAAGTGCAGAGTCACATCCAAAATAAAATATCACTTTGCTGCATTTAATTGTAACAAAACGATTAACACGTACTATTTCCCAAATTAATGGTAAAAAAAAAAATTATGAACAGATTTTATCCTTCATGCAAATGGAAAAGTATTGCATTGTACGTCTAAAATACGTGTACCCTTAATATTGATATGTACGGCTATCGTAAAGATATTTTTATACGTACAATAAATTTATTGGTTAGGTTATAAAATATATTTGACTTTAATCATTTGGAGTTTTTGTAAAGTTTTTTTTTAGCCGGGGTTTGAACCCTAGACCTTACATATGCTTAATAATTTGCATTAAAATGTCAAATATAAAAGATTTGTAGATTGTGAAAACATGATTTAATCTTTACACAAAAAACATCGTCAATTTTCAATCCCTAATTTGATGGTTATGGCGAAAAAATTCATTTACTTTTAGTCCATAAAAACCATATATAAGAAACATAGATAAAGATATATGTAAATGGAAATATTTCATAGGGTTAAAAATTAGACATGGCAACAAAACTCTTCCCCGCCAAATCCAGCCGTACCCGCCCCAAATTTAACGGGGAAAAACCGATTTAATTTGGGTGTGGGTGTGGGTGTGGGTGGGGCCGGGGGATGCTTACACCCGCCCTGCACCCACCCCGCCTCACACCCGCTTTTTGAAATTTACTTTATTAAATTTTATAATCTTATTTCCATAAGCACCAACCTATTTTAATATATTATTACTCTTTAGAAACATATTTATTATAATTATTTTGCTCTTTTGAAAAAAGTTTATTAGAAATTTAATTATTAATATAATTATTGTTTTTTGTTGCCATGAAAAACAATATGCATTTTTAAATATTTTATAAAAAATAGAGTTTTCGCGTGGGGGTGGGGATGGGGCCGGGAAACCCGTCCCCATTAGGGGTGGGGTTGGGTGTTCAATTTTTACCCTCGATATGGTTTGGGGACGGGGATGGGGGCGCATGCATGGAAATGGGGGCGGGATGTCTATTAAAAATATATTTAGGTCTACTTGGTTAAATTTCTTTTTATGTTAACCCTTTGGGTTTAAAAAAAAAATGATAATCTGAAGTTCGGCTGGGAGGTCGGTAAAGTCTAAACTTGGTTAAATTTCAAATGATAATCTAAAGTTCGGCCGTGAGGTCGGTAAAGTCTAAACTTGGTTAAATTTCTTTTTATGTTAACCCTTTGGGTTTAAAAAAAATAATAATCTAAAGTTCGGCTGTGAGGTTGGTAAAGTCTAATCAAGAATAGAAGGTTGGTTCGGTTTATAAAGAGTTTATTGGCTCATATTTAACAAAGGTGTTGGTACAACTCCGAGTATTGTTATGAGAATCTTGTTCGTAGATACTCCATGTGTCCCTTAATACTTGACACAATTGACCTTATTACGCATGCCAATGCATAATTTTGAGCTTAAATATCTTGAATAATATATTAGAAAAAAATTATGAAAATTTGATATTTTGAAAATACTCATTGAGACAAATCTAACGACATATCATATGATATTATTTATCTTTGTATATTAGTAGAAAAATATGGTCAAAATAAATTAGGTCAAAATTACACATTTTCAAATGAGTCATCTATTGCAGGACGGAGAGAGTAATTTTTAAATCACTATTGACACTCTCTGAGTCTAGAGATCTAACCTGACCCTTGTAAGGTCGGAGAGCCAACTCAACCAAACTTTTAATTATAAACAAATGTATATCTAACTTACATCTAAAATACTTTTCTACCCAAAGTGTGGATACCATTTGAAGTCATGAGCTCATATGCATGCTGCATACGAGATGCTTCTTGTTCTTGCCTACGTTATGGTTAGTCACTTTGATAATGAATATAGTATTACTCTCGCCATCTATGGTATCCCCTAAAGAAATAAAAAATAAATATTATTGTAAATAAATAGTATATTACTTGCACGTACAGATTTGGGTTTTTTTATCAACTAAATGTTATTCAATTAACAAACTTTTATAGGGTAGTTTTTATTTGAATAAAAATATGCATGAAGCGTGCTTAAATTGGGAAAAATTATTTTGGACTTCAAATTAAATTATAGTTTTAAATTATAATATATGCAATCACAATTGTCACTTCCATAGTAGACATAATAAAAGTAGAATTAGAGACAAAATAAAAGTAGACAGGTATCTTTTTCTATGTTTTAAAGTCTATTTAGATTTACTTATTTGAGCTTATATCTATTTGCATAAACTCTTGTGATAGACTGTGAGAGAATTTATAAAAATAACTTATAGCTTATGAATACACTTATAGCTTATGTGAAAGACATTGACTTTATTTCATCTATTGTTATGAAAGTAGCTTAAATAAATGTTTATATATATGATAAATGCTTATATTATAATCTGCAAATTAAGTTGTTAAGCAAACAAGGCCTTAAGTCTTCACTTCATTAGGTGGATCGAGCTCTAATTAATTCAAAATACACTCGGGATGTTAATAAAGTTTGATCAAGAATTGTTCTGACTAAAGATGAAATTCAGACATTACCTATTGGCAAGATATGCTCCTCCCAAAATAATTTTTTTCATATAAAAAAATTGTCAATTGCTAAACTCCAATTGATATGAGATCAAAGTCCATTTAACATGATTAGATCCAAGTTCATTCTCATATTGTGATCATTAATCTTGTTTCGATAACACGTTAAATGAATTTGATTTTAACTGTTATAGACTAGTTATGAGAAATTGAACCGATGACTCATATTAAACGTGAGAATGCACGTCATCGTTTGAGTTAACTTTTGAAAATGATATAGATGTCATAAACTATAAATATTCATACCCCTACCAATTAAATGAAGATACAAATTTTTCAGTTTCTCTAAGAGCATCAAACACACTGACCCACCTCACTGATTCCAATTTCCAAACATAACCCATTAATTCCAAGTTAAGTGAACAAATAGGTAAACTGCCTAATGGGAATCAATCAGTATTAGTAACAGTCCATTTCAATCCTCAAAACGTGTCAAACACAACAAAACTGTTTATGCTCCAACAAAACCAAGTCATAGAAATCAAAATCTTCTTCATTTGTTTTGTCTTCATCAAAAAAATCACACGTTGCTTTCTTTCTTTGTCCATGTGTGCAAAATCTTCTCCTACAATCTCGGTTTTTTTTTGGTCCAAATACATATTATGCTTCAAAGATCTTATTCCACAAGTTGGAAAAAGAGTCCACTTTTCCACTATGAATGGTTGATTTGATATTGAAAAATTATATTTATTTTATGACCCATTTCTTCTCCATACTCTAACTTGGTTATGGAAATTTTATGGGCATAAAAAAATAATCTTTTTTCAAAAGTTTGGTTGGATTTGATTATGGGTAACAAGACCATTTTTCATGCTTAAGAAAACTCTACATTGGTTTCATCAATATATTTTGTTTTGTGAATGATTTTGTTCACTAAAACATGTCTTTGAAGTTTGGTTCTGTGAGGGTTTTCATCAGCAATTATGTGTTCTATTCATTTGGATTGATATTGAGATTCTTCTTCAGGTTTGGTGAATTTTGTTTTGCTTTTTTGAGGTTGTTTTGTTTATTATAAGTGCATGGAAAATGATTGATGCTTTGTTTATTTGTTTCAGGTTTCTTAATTTAGGAGATGCCAAAAAAGATCTCATTAATTCACCATCACAATCACTAGGTGATGGAAATATTCATGATTTCAAGGTTGATGGTTTTGCAGAAGAGTTGTCTAATTTCCTTTTTTGGAGTGATGATTTTCATCAAGAAGAAACAGAGTGCTCTGTTTTCTTGGATTCTGTTCATGAAGAAAAAACAGAGTTCTCTGTTTTAAAAGAAATTCACAATGGTTTTCATGAAGATAGTGTCAAAACAGAGATATACATGGAGAGTGTTTTATCAAAGGTGGTTGAGTTTGAAATGCATGAAGAGGGTATTGATAAAGAAAAAGAAGATGAATCTGTTCAAGAAGATGGCGGTAAGGAAAATGAAGGGGTAAGTGAAAGGATTGTTTCCATGGAGAATGATCCAACTGTTGATGAAATTGAAATGAAGAGTTTTGTTTGCTTGGAAAATGGTCATGATCATATGAAGATACAAGAGAAAGAAGAAGAAATAATAGAGCATGCCATAGTGGAGAATAACTCTAATGTTCATGAAGATGGAGGAATATTTGATGGAATGGAAACAGAGTACTCTGTTTTCAATGAGAATGTAAATGAAGATGGTATGAAAAAAGATGAAATGGAAATAGAAGGCTCTGATTTTAAGGATGGTGAGTCTAAGCTTCATGAAGATGGAGATGAAACAGAGTACTCTGTTTTCATGGAGAATGTCTCTGATGTTATTGAAGATGGTAACAAAATAGATGAGAAGGATATAGAGGAATCTGTTTTAAAAGATCATGAGATTAAGGTTCATGATGATGGTAAGAAAATGGATGAAATTGAAACAAGGGTGTCTGTTTTCAGCGATGATGCCTTCGATGTTCATGATCATAAAAGAGAAGAAGAAACAGAACAAGATACAGGGGACTCTGTTTTTTTGAAGAGTGACACTATAAAAACAACCACTAGTAGGTATGAATACTTCTCAGAAAAAGATATAAGTTGCTTTGTGGAAGAACCAACAACATTGCAATTCAGTTTTCGAGAATATTACACGAGTCCTGATGTTTCAACCGTTTCCCAAAATGCATACAAAGAGTTTTCAAAGCTTGATTCAGAGAAAGACATTGTAACTGAAGAACAAGAAGAAAAAGAGGAGTCTATTCATTCAAACGATATTCCACTTCGCTTTGAAAGCGAGGCGTTTGGTGGAACTGATTCATCTGATGAAGATTATTTCATTTTCAATGAGAACTCAGTTACATCTGATTCTGAGTCAGAATCATCTAGTTCAAGTGGTTTAATCTGGAGCAACAGCAACAAAATTGATGATTCATTTTCCTATGAGTTTCTTGGTGGCAAAAATGGTAGTGAAATTCTAAAGTTGATGATGAGAGATGAAACAATAGAAGATTTGGATGAAAACCAATCTTTATTTGATGATAAAGTTTCAAAATTTGGAGTTGATGAGGTTTTTTCTGAAAATGAGTATATAGAAATGGAACCTCATATGAAGGGTTTGAAATCCTTTGAAGAACATGGTTTTGAAGTGAAAGATCAAAAAGAAGGTATGAAGAAAAGTGAAGAGGAATTGAATGGATCAGAATCTGATGAAGATGATTTTGAATGGGAGCATGAAGAAATAGTGGAACAATTGAAGTTAGAATTGAAGAATTCAAGACAAGGAGGACTTGCCACAATCATAGAAGAAGTTGAAGATGAAGAAGAACAAGAACAAGAACAAAAAGAATCACCAAAAGTGGTTGAAGAATTAAAACCATTGAAGATTGAAGTGAAGCTAGAATTCAATGATCAAATGGATCAAATTGAGAAAGTTTACAAGAGCTATGCAGAGAAAATGAGGAAACTTGATATCTTGAATTATCAAACCATGCATGCATTAGGTGAGAACTAAATCATCTTCATTTCTTAGTTAAATTCTTGCAATTTTAAACATTTGAAGATTATGCAAATATCATTGTTTTAGGTAAATTTTTCAGCTTGTTGTTTAAAGATCAAAACATGAATTCTTGGATCATATATGCTTAATCACACAAGTTCTATTTTTCACACTTCAAAAAATTGCAGAATGGAGTCTTTTATGCTCTAATTTCATAATCTTTTCCAATTTTTTCTCTTCATGAATTTTTGTCACACTCACTTAACTTGAATGATTTAAAAAAAAAAAAAAAAACTTAGTTGCAATTTTAGTATGGTGGGCCATTATTCATCTCACACCCAACATATTTTGCTAATTATGTGTCCATAAAGATATCTTGTTTATTTTTTCAATAGTTAACCTAGAGATAGTGACAAATCTACATCATGAATTTATTAAATTCACTTCTGTAGCAATCTTTTTCCTATTCTTCATAGGTCTACTTTATATACTAAAGACATCAAAATCAGTGACTAAGATTTGTTCTCTCATTTTTTTTCTTCTACTCCATATTCAAAGCATATAATAAAGTTGAAGTAGGAACCTTTAATATCACTTTAAAGTTTTGATTGGGATTTGTTTCTAATATTATACTCTAAGCAAAGTAAACTTATTTATTTAGTTAATGATCATGTTTTCCATTTGATTATTATGACTAATTCATTCCACTTTACTCTTGATTTGTAGGTCTTCTTCAACTAAAAGACCCTCTTAAATTAATTTCAATACCAAAATCCACCATCTCAAATGGAATAATCTCTCAAAATTTGTGGCCAAGAAAATCAACAAAGATCACATCTGACCCATTTTTAAAACTTGTTCATCAACTGCATAGAGATTTGGAATTGGTATATGTTGGACAAATTTGCCTCTCATGGGAAATCCTATGTTGGCTACACATGAAAGCTATTGAGTTACAACAATATGACTCACAAAAGTCTCATAGGTATAACCATGTTGCTGGTGAATTTCAACTTTTTCAAGTATTGATGCAAAGGTTTATAGAGAATGAGCCATTTCAAGGTGGACCAAGGATTCAGAATTATGTAAAGAATCGTTGTGTGATTAGGAACCTGCTTCATGTTCCAGCTATTAAAGGTGACATATTATCAAATTTTTGTTTCAACATATATATTGTCATCAATTTAGTCTTCAATATGATAATATTTATAAGAGTAATTATGGATGAAAATTTTCACAAAAATCACCAAACTCGTAACTAAACACCGATAATGTTGAGAAACATGGTAGGGTCCAATATAACGAAAAATCATTTGAGAAAAAGTGATTATTTGAATTTAATAGAATGAGAAAAGTTGATTACAACGAGTATAAGACGCACTTTATATATGGAATCTTATATCGATTATGAAAAAACTAAATGACATGTATATTAGGGCAGTGACCTATATTCACAATGTCTTAAGATTTGAGATGTAGATGTGGTGTCTATGGCTAGGTCTTTTGGTGGTCGTGATTGTTAGTTCATTATTGTTCTCGGGCTCACCAGATATTATATAGTGATCCTAACTAAGATAACTAATCTGATTTACAACTAATATTAACCAACTTAAAGTGGTTTATAACCTACACTTAGTCTTTTCTTACATACTAAATTTAGTAGAGGATATTTTATAGGAATTAAAAACATATTTAATTCTATAATTTTATACATTGTAAACCTTGAGTTGAGATGCTGATTTTTTTTGTGTGAATGTGATTCTTAGATGATAGTAAAGGGAGTGAAGAAGATCCTATTGCAAGTGGAAGGTTGCAAGATATCATCAAGGAATCAATGCGTGTATTTTGGGAATTTGTTCGAACGGATAAAGAAAATGGGAATGTGAATGTGATTTCTAAGCAAATTGGAAGTGATCTCAAAGACCCTGCAATTGCAAACCTTCTAGTGGACATTAGAATACAACTACAAAAGGTGTGCTATCTACTTAGACTACCACTTTTTATGTTTACACTTGCATGTTTTAATTGTGTGTGTTTGCATGAGCTTCTACAAATTTAGTTTTAATTTATTTTGATTTTACAAATTGATTTTAGTGATCTGGGTTAGAATTGAATTGATTTTAAGGTCATGAGTTTAAGTGGAAAACATGACCTTAAAATGTGTAAGTGGATGACATCATTAATTTTATAAGTCAGTTTTGTAAGACTGAGTTATATCATTTTGAATCCATTTAAATTATTTGAGAAAAAAAATTCACTTTTATAACTAAAAAGATTATGTTTAGTCGTTCTAATTGTGTTTGACTTAGCTTCTTAAACTAATCCTAATCTAAAAAAAAAACTGATTTTTCTACTTGAAATGAGAAACTTTTTTGAGAAACTTATTTTTTGGTAATTTTTTTTTTATAATGTCCAAAAATAATCTTTAAAATATGTTATCTAATAATTGTATTTATTTTAATCTTAAACAAATGGAACTTTGAAGTCTACTAAAAAGAAGAAGAAAAAAAAACCTTTTTAAGAGCAAAAGAATTGAGAACAACCAAACCATGTTCTTTTTTCACAAAATCATGTTTTCTTGCATAAAACCTGATTTTTAAGGAAGAAAATAGTTTTATAAACAAGCTATAAATTTATTGCATACAAGTTATAATCATGTGCTTACATGTTACAGAAGGATAAAAAGCTGAAGGACATAGTAAGAACTGGAAATTGCATAGTGAAGAAGTTCCAAAAGCACCATGAGGATCAACTTGATCATGAGCAATTGGTTGCTCAAGTTGGGTTGCGATTGATTTCAAGGGTGGTAAACATGTCACAATTGAGAAAAGAACAAGTACTATGGTGTAGTGAAAAGTTGAACCGAATCAAATTTTTAAGCAGGAAGATTGTCCATGTGGAACCTTCTTTTTTGCTTTTTCCATGTTGATTCAACCAATTTAGAGATATACTTTTTTTTTCACATAAAATTATATACTAGCTTAGGCAAAATTTGAAGAATCATCACAAAATTCTCAGCTTTTGTAAATAGATATCGACTATTGAAGCTCCTTGCTCATACATCATAGTTATCTAATAAATGGCAAGAGAAATTAAAAGGTAGTGCAATGTTCTTGTGTTGCATTTGATAAAAAAAGAATAAAAGAATTATTGTGTTGCATACAAGTTTGGATGGTTCAATAAATTTATGAACCTATTATGTACTAACTTCTTTATGTTATTCCATTCCATGAAGAAGTGTTAGTACATTCCCTAAAAAAAACTTAATTCTTCCTTGTTCTTTAATTTTGTTAGGTCTGCAACAACTTAACCTAATAATTTTCCTCTAAAATGCTGCATTAGGTTAGCAGCAATTAACCTAACAAATTCCATTTAAGATGCAGCGCACCAATTTAACCTACAAATTCCCTCTAAAATGCAACAATCCCTAATATTTCTCCTCGCTGATTGAGCTTTTCATTCCTATCATGTTGTGTCATCGTTTGTATATATTTATTGTTTATGTAGACTTTTTTTTTGACAAGTTGTTGTACACTTATTTAATACGTTTATAAACAGAATACCCTAATTTTCATGCAAACTCGGCTACCCTAATTTCCATGCAAACTCGGCTATATATAGCAAACCCTAAATCGTGTTTCTCTATAAAAAAACCCTAAACCGTGGTAAATTACACAGAACGCAGAAGAATCATATATTTTGATATTTTGATTTTTGCAAATGGAAGGACGTGACCATACAACCTTCCTCTCATACCACTGCTTAACTGATATTCTAATTTAACTTGCATTTTATTGATATGCATATCTTTTTGAGAATTGGAATATCCTTTTTGCATTTTTTGTTTTTAGTTTGAGATGTTCACACCAATTTTGACGATCTTCCTATTTAGTTTTGTCGCAATTTCTTGGTCTATTATCTAAGAATTCAGACTGTGTCGTGTAATGTCATGTTTTTTGAACTTAATCTGAATTTTGTTTCGTTCAAAACCTTATTCTGTTGTTAGCCTTTATTTCTTATGCATACTTTTATTATTTCTTTCTTTGCAAGCAAAGTTGTGCAACTGTGAATGAATTTTGAGGTGAGAATTACCTTTCCTTGGATCGGATTGCATATAGAGGAAGGGGAAAGTGATTCTGCAGTAGTACTTGGTGACTTTTTGTTTTGTTGAATAAGTAGTCATTTATTTTACTGGTGGTCATTGTTTTTAACTAATAATATCATCATCAATGGGAAGATACGTCATTGAGGGGAGGGTCATTTCCAGAAGTAATGTTGGTGATCAGGTTTTTGTATCCAGGCTATCTCTATCGCCTTCAGATGTCAGGATTCCCTTTAAGTTTCAACGAAGACAATTTCCTTTGATTGTATCATTTGTAATGACAATTAACAAAAGTCAAGGGCAATCGCTTAAACATGTTGGTGTATATCTACCAACACCTGTATTTTCTCACGGACAGTTGTATGTTGCTGTTTCAAGAGTTACATCCAGAGAAAGACTAAAGATATTGATCACTGATGAAGATGGTGAAGATACCAATGTGACAAAGTCGCTGCGACTCAATCATAGAATACATATCAACGAAAAACTCCTGTGAAAGCCGCCTGTCCAAAAAAAGAACGGCATCTTCAAGAGCCCTCTCCTACAATCCAAATGCTACAAACTCACATACACTAATACAAACACGTTTTTTAGCAGTTCCAGTAGAGGTCAACTCTTTTCTTTCAATATGCACCTCGTATTGATCATCACCAAACAGAAATAACAATGGATACCGCAAAGGAATATACTTGGAGTGAGTCTCATGAATACGTTGTAAAAGACCATTCTCTTTCACAACAATATCCCGATCAGAATCTTCTAAGTCACCAACAATCAATGCAGCAACCTCATCAACATCAAGTACATTGTATGTCCGAGAGTTGAAATTCTTATCCAAAACAACCTCAAACGAACTTGAACATTTTCATTAAGCACACGAAAATCACGAACCATCTTATAACTTTTGACCAATGTGGTGTGCTCATCCATCAAAACCAACAATACTTGGATCAATAAAGGATCAAGGTCACTTTCTGTGGAACGGCCACTGCATCAAAATAAACAAATAATAACCACCAAAACTATAAATAATATCACAACATATGTAAATCATTCAAGCAAACCCATGTTAATATCAAACAACGTCAATAAACCAATAGAGATACCAAAGAATAAAATTTCTTTACTAAAATAAAAATAACTATAACAATGGACTATGAAAGAAGAACAATAAATATTTAATAATAAAAAGCTAACAATTCGGCAATATAACCTGAAATGAGCCAAACGATTACTCAACTCGTTCTTAGTATCATATATATAAAGCTGACAAAATTTGGGCCTTTCTCCTTCAACAGGAAGAATACTTCCAATGCGATGATAATTTTGATCAGAGATGACAAAATGAGATGGACCTAGACCTCGGTTGATTCTAGTTTCGATCTCACCCCCCACAGATTTAAAAGAAAACAATTTGTTATACGACACAATATTGACAAAAAAATTATTACTCCTTGGATGAACACCACCGAAAAGACTACGAAGAAGAGGAGGAGGTTCTATCATGTAAGGCAATGTGACCTTCCCCTTCATACAACACATGGAAACATCTGGAGACAAAGGAGAATAATACTTCCATGTACGTTCTTCGAACCATACAATAGCAGTGCACTTTTGACAAACAATATTCATATCTCCAACATCCATATAACCTGCAATGCAACCCCATACGCCACAAATAATTTAAAATGGAAAAAAAACAAAAGATTATACAATACACATATAAAATACAAAAGCAACGACCAAAAGAAAAATTAAAATAAACATGAGGTCACAACCTTGCAATTCACCACCATGAAACAATTCCATGGACATCAAAGGAATTGGAACACAGGGGCATTGCTTGATCCACAATCAGCAGTGGTAGATTGGATTACAAAGACATGGAAAAAAACAATGCAAAGAACTTCAAAGGTATGATATACGATAACTTCAACAATAACCTTGATCTAAAAGGTAACGTTAAAAGGGGAAAACTCATAAAAAAAAAAGGTGCAGAGGGCAGCTGACCTTGGAGATTAGGACCATTAAAGAGATCCATGTATAAAGAATCAATCCCAGCTGTTGTGGAAGAACCCAAACCATAAACATAAGAAAAACCAAACAAAATAATGGAAATTAATCCAATACAGTCTGAATTTTACAATGTTAAGTAATCATTAAATTATAGTATAAATGCAAGAACGGTGTAAACATCTAAATTCTTCGTTCAGGAAATCAGTTAACATTTAGTAGATATGAACACCTAAGGAAGATAAAGATCGGAGATAAAAAGACTCACAACGTATAGGAACACCAAGAATGGGATTCATAGTTGAGACCCTCGCGCTCTTTGCTTTCAATTTTCAGGCCCTCTTGAAACGCCTCTTATTGGCATCAGCAGCACTTGAAGACAACCCAATAAGGCTTATCCTTTCTAGAAAGCCAAAATAAAATATAACACAAAACAAAGGAATATTTGCTGAGAAATGCAGTGTATGTGCAACCTATATCTTCAATTGATGAAGAAAGTGGTTTATATGCAAGTGATAACTTCCAAGCATGAACGAAAAGGTACTGGCTATTTGGAGTAGCTGGTAGCTGAAGCAAATATAAATATTTCTAACAAAAATCCTACTTTACCAAACTATAACGGTCAGGTATCTTTTAAAGAAAAAACAATCGAAAGGAAATTGTCAGAGGTCGATCTGCTTTCAAATAACATATGACAAACCAAACCCACATAAAACAAAAACTATCCATCTACTATGCCATCAATCACGACAAAAAAGTAATAACTTTATACATTTTCTTGACATAAGTTGGATGAAAAGAACATATATTGGATATTGATGAGGCAAAGGAAGCAGATCTTTAAAAATAATAACCCGGTATAATATGGCAATGAACTCAAGTAACTAAAATCAGGTAAAACAATAGTAAACAAGACACTTCACAAATGGAAAATCAACAAGCGCGAGACCAAAATAAAAAAGGAAGCCTTATGAAACATGATTAAAAATATTTGTTTTAATTCTGTAATGTTACTGGATATTATTGTAAAAGCATAGCATTGTCTGCGTGGGATGATTGATTATAAGCAAAAATACTCAAACTATATCATGACAAAATAACTTATAATAACAATTGTTATAAAAAATTGCAAACTAATCAAAGAGAGACTTAACACAAACAAACTACTAATCATTTTACATTAACCATTAATTGGTGGATACAAAACAAATATCCAACATGCCATGCCATGTCAAACATAACTACAAAAGAATCTAAACAGACATGGCTCGGTGGATATCAAAATATAGATTAACATGAGCAACATAATCAACATAAAAGAAAGACGGTACTATATAATTTCAAAATACAAACTCATACAAGGGATTGATCATAAGGTCTACTAGAAATAAAATACTAAACATAAAGCATAGCATCAGTTAGCAGGCCCGACAAATCCCTCGGTCGAAGAAAGTCCATGGAAAGTGGAAAGAAGGTCTCTTTTATGATTAGAGAAGGCGCCACTTGTACTTGGCTGACATGAAGGATCCACCACCAACGTGCCGAAAGAAGAACTAGATGAAGTAGACTTTCCAGCAAGGGAGATGAATCCATGGGTTAAGACAGTGGCAAGTTGAGAAACACTGGGCGATAGATCATCAACAGGTGGCTTGAAAATACACTGCATGTTATACAACGAAACAAAGTAAACACTCATTCGATTTTCAACCAATAGAATATCGTAAATTCATAATAGTTGACGAATATAACTAACAATAACCTTAGTCAGTGTGTAATTTTTTCCAAGCAAACTATAATACTTGATAATCTCCTCATCATTAGTCAAACAAATAACCTCAAATGGATGACCAAACAAATGAATGTAATTTTCCAATTTTTTAACAACAAAGAGAACCTTTTTCCTCTTGATGGCCTCCAAACCTGGCTTACTCAAAGCATACTTTACACCCTACTAAACAAAGAAACACTCCTTCAGTGATTACAAAAAACAAACCATAACATAGACTAAAGCACAAAGGGAACAAATCATTTGAACTCATTACCAAGTCATTATAACTAAGAGATGTGATACCCTGCAACAAATAATTAGCCAACTCAAATGTGGCAGTTGACTCACCATCATCCACAACAACCCTTAACATGGACCTGCCAAAATTGAATCAAACATCAACCAATGACATAATCACACATCAAAATATTAACAATAGAGCAAATAACCTTACTTCGAGTTCACAGAAAAGGTGGTACGACAACAAAATCACAACAGTAAAGTCCAATGCGAACTTCCATGCATTTACCACAATCGCATATTGCATACCACCACTGGTCAACTCTAAAAAACCAACAATTCTACCATAAACATCAGAAAGACCAGTCTCTTGTGATCTAATTAGATCGAAAATCGTCATCGAAGGATAGATACAATTGACATCAAGCTGATTAGAAATCACAACCCTCATTGGATTTTGATTAACACCTAAGCGAAGACGACCACTAGAGAAGACCAACATGTGGAATATTGTTAACAGCAAACAAATATCAAACAAAAAAAATCCACCAAATGATAAGGAACACACAAAGAAGTGAAACCTTACAAAATACCAAACAAACCTGTTCTTAAACTGAACATATTCAGAACCCGAAGGATTAAACAACAGCCTTGTGATGTCTTTAACACCCTAGAGAACATAACATTTAATGCTATTATTTAGTGAATTTTCTTTTTAATTTTATTGGTTGATATTGCTATTTATCTTTGGCTGTATACTTTCTTAGGTTGTTCAACTATTTATCTCAGTATATGCACTGTTTTGTTTGTGTCATTGTCCTCTATGTGGTAAAAAGCATAGAATAACATGTATGCCCTCTTTTGTTTTGTCGCCTAATCTATTTTTGCTCGGCTTCTATCTTCTATATTGGGACAAAATATACTTTCTTTATTACTTTAAATATATTAGTTTGTTACTTTGATTGACTTTTGTGTTGGCTACGTGGATGGTGCTTTGCATTTTTTAAAAATATTCATTTGTTTTTTTTTCCTGCTTACTCTTATGTATGTTTTATTTGCTACTTATATTTGTTCTTTATTGTGGTTTTCCTCACATTTCAATTTCTTTTCTCCATCTATCATATTTATTTGTTTATTTTGCCAATTATGTATAAAAATGTTTGAAATTGTTGGATTGCATGAATTTGTTGGTGATAGGCCTATTATTAGTTCTTATGATTTTATCTCATCCAAGGATGAAGGTTTGTTTATTGTAGTTGCATGCTATTTTCGTGTAGACGGGGTATCGACAAATGGATTGATCACCAGTCACCGTCGCTCGAACCTATGTGGATGATTCTACAATCATCGTAATTTTGTTTTTATAATTTTAAGTATATATATTTGATGAATATTTTGTACTTTTGGTTGTTAATGGTATGTTCATTATTTATAGATTTAGGTTGCGTGTGAGTGTCGGGGATTATGACTTTGAGTCTTTCTTTCTTTTGCCTGATGAGGTTGTTAAGAGGCTTCCACCTTCCACATGCAAGATGTTGAATGAGATGGTAATATTTTTGGTTGGCTTTGGTTTGTGATTTTATTGAAGTTTCATTTTTATTTGTCAAATTTGATAATTTTATCTGTTTGGTTTTTTTTAGCCAGAGACTTCTTCTCTTTATCCAAATGAGATGATTTTGATGTTTGTTGATCCAATGATCTTCGAGGTTGTGAAAAAAAAAACAAGTGATTGTCCTCCTGGTTCTATGTGTTATGAAGTCCGACGTGTTTTTACTTATTGTCCTGCTGGGGTTATATTTAGGTGTGTTCCTAGATTGTTAGATTTTGTTCTTTTGTTTTTTTATATACTTTTTTTGGTTATATTAACATTTGTTGGATTCTTTCTTTGTGTGCGAGGATGTTTTTGCTACATTTGATGACAATGTTTTTTATTGTTTCGATATTGATGATGGATTTTTTTTTGGAACGAATAGATTTCTTTATGTCAGAGATGATAACCCAATTGCTCAGTCTAGTTCTAAAGTGGGCACTTGCCCACAACCCAAAGTCAATAACAAGAGGAAATTCAAGGAAGGAGATCTTCAAATGGATGATCAGGGTTTAGTTGTTGTTGAAAAGGTTGGAAAGATCATCCATTTGAAGACCTCCTTCCTTGAATTTCCTCTTGTTATTGACTTTGGGGTGTGGGCAAGTGCCCACATTAGAACTGGACTGAGCAATGAGATTATCATCTCCATCATCAAGAAATCCATTCATTCAAAAAAAAAAAAAATCCATCATTAGTATCAGAACAATAAAAAACATAGTCATCAAATGTAGCAAAAACATCTTGGCACACAAAGAAAGAATCCAACAAAAGTTAATATAACAAAAAAAAAGTAAAAAACAAAATCAAACAATCTAGGGAGACAACTCAATATAACCACAAGGGCAATAATCAACAGGATGAGGAATACGTCAACCAAGTGACAGTGAGTAAAAATACGCCGGATATCAAAACACATAGAACCAAGAGAACAATCACTTATTTTTTTCACAACCTCGAAGATCATTGGATCAACACACATCAAATCCATCTCATTTGGATAAAGAGAAAAAGCCTTAGGCTAAAAAAACCAAATAGATCAAATTTGACAAACAAAAATGAAACTTCAATAAAATCATAAACCAAGGCCAACAAAAAAATATTACCATCTCATTCAACAACTTACATATGGTAGGTGCAAGCCTCTTAACAACCTAATCATGCAAAAGAAAGGAAGACTCAAAGTCATAATTCCCGACACTCACACGCAACCTAAACCTATAAAAGATTGAACATACCATTAACAACCAAAAATACAAAATATTCATCATACTTAAAATGATAAAAACAAAAGTACGATGATCGTAGAATCATCCATCTAGGTTCAAGCGACGGTGATTGGTGATCAATGCACTTGTCGACACTCTCGTCGACACCAAAATAACATGCAACTACAATAAACAAACTTTCATCTTTGGATGAGATAAAATCAGAAAAACTAATAATAGGCCTAACACCAACAAATTCATGCAATCCAACAATTTCAGACATTTTATACATAATTGGCAAAATAAACAAATAAATATGACAGATAGAGAAAATAAATTGACATGTGAGGAAATTAACATTAAAGAACTGATATAAGTAGCAAAAAATCATACATAAGAGAAAGCAAAAAAACACATGAATATTTTTAAAAATTGGAAAGCACCATCCATGTAGGCAACAAAAAAGTCAATCAAAGTAACAAACTAATATATTTAATATAATAAAGAAAGTACATTTTGTCTCAGTATAGAAGATAGGAGTGGAGCAAAAATAGATTAGGCAGCAAAACAAAAGAGGTCATACAGGTTATTATATGCTTTTTACCACATAGAGGACAATGACGCAAACAAAGCAGTACATCAGATGATTCAAAGAAAAAATTAACGTCCAAGGAGAAATTGATTAAAAATTGAACTGCCTAATTAAAAATTCAAATGAGGAAGACCATTGCATCCTGTCAAAATTACTCCTCAAATCAAATATAACAATCCAAGAGTGAAAGAAACCAACCAAAGATATGAAAATTCACCAAAACCAAGGGAAAAAAATCAATGAACCGATAAAAATCTTTCTCAAATCATTATCATTAATAACAATCCCCATCAGAAATCAAGAAACACGAAACAAAACAAAAAAATCTGTGAATCAAAAATCAATAACTAACACAGTTAACAAATATAACAATCCTCATCTCAAGTTCAAATGACACACCACCAAGCATGGAAATCAACTGACACAAATCAAATATAAAAATCAGATATAAGAAAGAAAAATGACAACCTCAACAAATCAGTACAAAATAATCAAGATAATGTCCATGAAATAACAAACACTTAAACAAATACAATAATAGAATAATAATAATCATATACGCATGATGTAACGCCCCAAATTTATATCCAAGATATCACTTAAAATATTTCTTTTCTTAAAAAAACATGAGGCTATCTTTTTTAATAATAAACTAATAAAAGGAAATTAATAGAAAAGATATCTACGATGAAACTATTAAAATTAAATTATAGAAAAATAATTCCTTAAAATTGTTTTTTTTAAGTAATAAACTTCAAAAGTAATTTAAATTATAATATAAGAAAACCCAAATTTATTCCCCGCGCGTACAATCTATATATCATTCTTGCTTCAAATCTTCAAAGTCATCAATACGTAAAATGTTGGTTGTAAGGGGTTAGTATTCCTAAACCATAAAACACAATCATATAAACATAAAAGCACAAGATAAGAAGAAAAATAAAACATCCACTACATAAAAGTCAAAAGCTTGATACAGATAAACGAAATTAAAATATAAACTTTATGCAAATGATGCATGAAATGCAACCAGACCATGATCCGGATATCGCCCCAATTGGCACAAGAATAAATCGCCCCACTTGACAAAATAGTTTTAATTGCCCCATTTAGCAAAATAGTTTTAATCGCCATGTTTGGCACAATAGTAAATCGCCCTGATTGGCAACCTATGACACAACAACATGTCATGATATGCATGATGCACACTCTTTGAAATCATCACCATTTTCACAACATCAACAAAAATATTCAAACTTTCTTTCAAAATATTCATCACGTTCATCAAAGCATCTCTTCTCAAGGAAAGAAGTTAAAAAAAATAATGTCATGCTATGCCATAAAAGATGAGACTTTTTCACACCACATATGGAATGCCACAAAAATTATTTTCCATCTCTTTATTTAGATTAAAGTTTTCTCCTTTTATTAGGACAAAGGCTCTACATTCAACTTAGCTTTAGATTTTATGAACACATGATTGTACGGAATACCACCCTTACCTTTGGATGTTTTTTTTTTCTTTACGAAAGTTACGATTCCACAAAGCTGCAAGAAGCACGAACCAAAACTTCTTTGATGTGTATGCGAAACTGAGGAGAGAAATAGGTTGTTTGAGTCCTACGAAGTATTCATTAAAGCATGGGACAATCTTCAGAAAGGGACTTAAGATTAGGAATGGATTTGTGAAACAAAAGGAGCAAAAAGAATAATTTACCTCACAGTTTCACAAAATTGCGAAGAGAATGATAATAATGAGTAGCCACCCAACAAGAGGGACATGGGTTATGATTGTTTTCTCCATTTATTGATGATTTGAGCACTTTGAGTATTTTTTTGATAGAGTGCGAACAAAAGAATTTGTTGAAAAATGTTTAAGGCTTACAATAAAAGATAAGAAGAGAGAGAGAGGGGGGGG
>Ga0228711_1000892_pt1 | contig 40909 bp, 22 predicted proteins | sample MedpolnodulmetaG_2_FD_177996 | JGI IMG/M metagenome (GOLD analysis project Ga0228711, IMG submission 177996) | Root nodule microbial communities from Medicago polymorpha collected in Santa Monica, California, United States - brown nodules | ecosystem: Host-associated > Plants > Roots > Nodule...
TTCCATTTTTTTTTTTTTTTTTTAATCGGCAAATATTATTAAACGCCATCCCCGCAAGACGCAAGGTATGGACGAAACAAGATACAAATGGTGCCGCATATAGACGGTAAACCATAACCACCTAAAAACAGCCCTGGAGATAAACCCACCAAAACACATCACTAACTAAAACAGACTCCAAAAAAAAAAACAAGCATTGTAAACGATTTTCTCCCATCTGTTTCCTTTAATTTTGTTGTTATTTAAATGTATGTTTTGATGAATACTTGTGATTGTTTTATTACTTTTTTTTAAAACTTGGTATCCGGTCCAAGGACCGACTAATCCAGGGGCCAATCCCACCGTCCGCTAGCGGGGGGCCCAATTAAAGTCAGAAATTGGCATCAGTAGGATTCGAACCTAAGACCTTGAGAGGAGCACACTCATAGGTCGCAAGCCTGCACCACAATACCAGCCCATGTGGATTGTGATTTTTTATTACTATATACTTCATGAATTTTGAGTTATTTGTTTAATTTTACACTAACTATGTGTTCATAGTATTATTCAAGTAATTTGTCTAAAAAATACCAAATAGCGGCCATCCTGCAATACCCTATCCCAATTCAGGATCGGTCGCTCCACGCAGCTATCTGGGATTGACTACCTAGTGTTCAGCTAACTACCAAGCGACTCCATTCTTGTCTTTATTATGTAGGTATGCCCCATGAAGAACTCCTACGATGGAAGCTCAGATACCAGCATTAGGAGAAAACTGGTATATTATTACAAAGAATAGGGAAAATCTAATTAAATACAACAACAAACTTGCAGAACATCTAGAGTCGGCAGTTCCCTATGATGATGAGATCGCACACTCTAATCCCTTCCTCCTATGAATATATGTTACAGCCTATCCCTCTAACTAACCCAATCTAATTATTTCCAATTAACTAACAAATAGAGTGGTAGCAACTAATTGAGTGGAACTACCTAACGCATACACATAGTAATATATGTATATCATGCTCACACATAAGTGCATACTCAGATGAAAGAAAGAAACTTCATAATAAAAAATACACATGTAGGATCTAAGGAGAAGATAATTTTTTAAAGTTTAATAGGGAAGATACCTCAAGTAATTGGAACATAGATTTCATGTCAATTAGACTTTGTATAGTTTCACGATAAACACTACCAAGGAAATTGAGTGGAAGAGATAGTTGGAAGAGAAGCCCATTTACCATCACCTGCACATTGAGCTAGATTATTATCCAGGTCATGATTATTAAATATGGACAGAATGTTTATATTTTGCTTTATTGTATATAAACAAAACAACAAATACATTAAGTTGTCAAAGAGACACTAATTACAATTAGACGGTATAAAAGCAAAATACATGCATTAAAGAACTAATAAAAACTTCAGTGAAGAAAAGCTACCCTCGACATAGAATTTAATTTGATGAAAATTTACCAAATCACCAACGGTCATTGTGCCATTCATGATCCCATGAGAACACAGAACCATTGCTGTTGAAAGAGCGGCACTAAATATAGCATTTTGACCAAAGTTCAACAAAGCAAGACTATGTTGGGTTTTCAGAGCAGCATCCTCATACCCTGAACAATGAGATCACAAGTCACAGCAGCACAAGCACATAAATCATATATCAGAACTAGGAAAGCATTCAAAATGAAATGAGAGAAGCTGCTACAATCGTTGTTTTGTAAAATAAATAACAAACCAAATTGTACAAAATCTACAGACACCAGTATCTAGTTATTATTCCTTGACAGAAACATATTTCTGGTCCTTCTTAGGCTTTGGGTCTAATTCAACAACAAAAAATTGGCTTGTAAGGTGAAATTGTCTTAGCTTTATAATCTCTATTTAGGATGTACCTCTGGTCAATGTAGGACTTGAAGTTTTCCCAATATACCACTTCGTGCCCAGGGCTCTATTAGGCTTGGTACAAGAATATTACAGGTGGCCCATCATTCCATCAATAACGAACCTAAAATAGGCTCTCAATCCATCTTAAGTTTTAGGTTTAATAAACCCCACAAAACCGTCTTGTAAGGTGAAGAAAGATTGCCTGAGCTTTATAAGCTCTATTTAGCTCATGCATCAAGTCAATGTGGGGATTGGGTTTTTTCGATAATGACGCTACCAAGCTTTTTAAAAAGTTGCTAAAAAACTCAAACTCTGTTTGACCAAAAGACCGATTACTTACTCTTTAGGTACTTGTCATAATGATCAGTTTCATGAACTTCATTATTGAAGTATTTGACTGTCTGTAAAACAAGAAAAAGAATGGAAAAATAAAATAAAATCAATCCCATAGTGAAAATCAAATTGAAGATAAAAATAAGCAGCATAAATAAATAAAAATATTGGTATTGGTGAATGAAATGCTGACCTCATAATTAATGAGTGAATCAATAGCCCTGGTAGTAGCGTCATTATCAGCCTTATTCATGGCTTTCCTGAATTTAGTTCTCCACTGAAAAGACAGGAAACATAAAATTAAAGAACTTTTCAAAAATCTATTTGTCCTACCATGTTTAGATTGGTTCAAAGCATGATACCTGTGTGATAGAAAGTGTAAAAGCAACATAAGCAGCAACTGACAAGGATGTAATCCACGCAAAAGGTGCTCCAAATTTGTAGGCCAGTATACCTGATACCATAGATATCTGGACGGATATGAGTTAAATCTGTTGAAATTGTTCAAAAAGAAAGAAGCAAGAGTTGGGATGATAAAGTAATTTAGTAAAATTGTTAAATGAAACATAGACACCAAGAAGTCAAAGGTGAAGATACAATTCCCACTAAATATTTTCCTTGATCCTAAATGATGTACACTAGGGGAAAACATGACTCCCTAAGCAACAAGAAAAAAACTGAGTCGTACCTCTATTATGGTGGGTAATACATTGAACACCATAGCGGAGAGAATGAAATTTATTGCACGGCTACCACGATCAATTATTCGACTTAATGCACCAGTTTCTCGACTGGAAATAAAATAACTAGATGAGCAGCATACACAGTGAAACAATAGACAAAACACCCACAAGGAGAAGAAAAGCATAAATAGAGGTGAATATTAGCCACTGGGCAGAGAAGTCTTTCTTCTCTGATATGTTATCCTTCTTTTTAGTATTTCACTATTTGCTCTTAGCATGTTAGCTGTTACTTTATAGTATTTCACTACTTGTGTATTCAAACTTTGCTTTTCTGAGTTTTCTCAATCATTCACCCACACACGCACATATGTAAAGATCGAGACAAATTAGCCACATGCAGAAGCCATACCTTAGATGATATTGGAGGTCGAGGTCATGCAAATGTGAAAAGACCTGCAATAGTCGGATACTAACATTAATTGAATACCCTGACATCCTACAACCAACTATTCTGTGATTTTGAAAAATAGGTGGAAGATACACCAGAACAGTTTCTGTTTTTACGGAATACACCAGAACTGTTTAATAAAATAAAAAACTGCAATGTATTGATTCAAACAAGTTTACAGAAAATACTTTTGTGTATTGATTCAAACAAGTTTACAGAAAATACTTTTACTTATCAGATGAACCAAATTCATGGAAGTAGCATACCTTTCTTGAAACTAAACGAATTGTTCGCAGTGCTACCTTAGAAAACAAAGCAGTCCGCAGTTCTGCCACAATTAGTAGTATCAATTAAATAGAAGTCAACAGAATGAATCTTGAAAACCAAGGCTCTTTACAAAGAAACATGGATCAAAGTAACTACATCAATGCCAATATCCAATGGAGGAGAATCGCAGCTACCACGTTAGCTCATGAGTTATTTGAGGCCTTGCTTGCTACAGCTCTATAAGTTAAACTCATTAACTCATGAGTTTGGTTTCAGCAATAAATTTTGGCTCATTTAGTTTTCATATGATTGACTGTGTGTGTGTGTGTGTGAGCACGTGCGCAAGTGTGTAGTGATAATAGGACAATATTTGTGTGAGTGAGCAAAGTGAATTTTGACCATTAGATTTAACCATGAATTGTCAAGATTGAGTCGCCATGTAATCATTAAATATAGTTATTTGTAACATATATGGATGGTCAAAATTAACATTATCTCCTATAATATCTACCTATATATTGATTTCACTTGAAATCTTTCACTATAGTAGCATATTATGTGCCAATTTGGATAAAAAATTTCACAAGCACTTGTGGAAAAGAAATATTAAAAGAATCTTACAAAAACTATGAGCTGCAATAACTTCTCGTATAAATTGAAATTAGTTTCTTCATCTTAACTTTGTGCATAAGCTCTCATTTAATGTCTCCATAACCACCTATATATTTATAAGGGCTTTTACGTAAAAACTTGTAAATTTATTTTAATTGAGAAGTTCTCGTAGTCATAAGCAAGAAGCTATCCCAAACTAGGTCGTAATATTTTTGTATAGTAATACTAACTAATAATAGGATGCTACAGTTGGCAAATCAAACTTTGTTCAGAAGAAATAAGCTATTGATTTTTATGCTTTAAGATGAAATGTTATTGAGCTCATTTTCCATTCCGCTTGAGCCAAGCAAATTATTGCTGAGCCACCTGAGCCAGGCCAGGAACAACCCATCGCAGTGGCAACCATACAAACAGCGGCACTGAAGGCTAAATAAGCGTGAAAAGGCCAATTCAGCTCTCAAGCCATGGTTTGGACAGGTGCCAAAAAATGGGAAACCTGTCTGCACATTTATTAGTAGTATTTGAGCCAAGGTAGTTAAAATTCAGATTTTATGCAAAATCGAGAAGGGGAAGTAAAATTGTAAATCATGGAATGATAACACTAATCGTAAGATTATACAAAACTCATATATGCATATAAAATAACATTAGTAAGACAAAAGAAAACTTAAACTACTTGAAATACTTGTGTAAATTTAAATTCATAAGCATAGCTCACAAGTAAGATAATTAAAACCTTAAATCACACTTCAAATACTAATATAAATGTAAATTCATTTATAACCATAATCGCAGAAACATTTCAAAGATCATAGGTATATGATTCTATGATTAACAAGGGCGATTCCACCAAAATAGGATTCTGTATACTATTAATCGCTGAGGGCAAGCATAATCGCAAAATCGTGGGATTTTACGATTCAAAATGGGATTTTAACTACCATGATTTGAGCAATTTTTGTAATACTTTATTCTCTTTTGGGAAGATCAAACCATGGGTAATTATTGGGCTTGACAATGCTCTCAAAGTGTTTGAACTTGAAGTCATACTTCCAGGTTTCCGTGATTCTTAATAAGTTGGGAAGCTTGGGTTTCTATGAGATGAAAACTTCACTATTTAAGCTCGTGGGGTCAGTCATTGAAGGTTTATCTGACCAATTATACTCATTTATAAAATATTTAATGTTTAGTTTTCTGAGAATTCGGCATCTTAGATGTTTCTTTGCCTGCAACTTGTGTCACTGATATTATGAGCATGTCTAATTCAAGGGTGTTGCAGTTGTCACGGTACTACTGCAGTCCTATTTCCGCCGCTTCCTTTGCTTTGTTTTCATAATTCATTTCAGCTCTTAAATATATGCTTTACCCTTGCCCGCACTACTAGTTGACCAACTTTGTCTCAATATTTCTTACAAAAATCTTCTTTTTCCAAAACAAAATGCAAAATTTAAATCTTTAACATGAACATAGGTCAGGAAATCTTTATTATGAACATAGATCAGGTGTCGAAAAAAAATATGAATATAGGTCCAAATCCTTATGAACATAGGTCAGGTGTCAAAAAAAAATATGAATATAGGTCCAAATCCAAGGAGTGTAAAATGTAACTTTAACTAGTATTTTCAAAAGCTTAGGCTTGAAAATTTAGAATTAGAATGACTTCCAAGTTCATCCCAATACGTAAATCCAGCGTCAATAAGTAGATAAAACAAAAGAAGTTTATCAATCATTTCAGTTATAAATACCATTGAAAGCAGAAGCTCCAGAGCGTGCAATCCCATATCCAATTAAGACTGCCGCGGGGGTAGCAAAAAGCGCCATCATAGTAGGACTTGAAGCAACAGCAACAGCACCAGCATTGCCAGTGGCAGTATTCAACCAATCAACTGCAAGCTTGAATAAGAAAGGGACCTGAACATTCACAACCTGAAAATGAAAATAGAGCATGAACCATCAGAAGTGTAAGTGACTTAGCAGCAAAGATCAATTACCAACAACAAGGGTCACTAATCAACATAGTGTTGTCAATCATGGGTAGCAGAAAACAGCGGATTGTAAGCATTCTGCTACACGGTAGGGCTATAGCACCACCATAGCCGTTATTTGCCATTTTGTACTAAATAGCGTATTAAGGAACAAATAGCGGTTTCTCTAAATTCCGCTAAGCTATAGCGGTATAGCACCGCTATTTAACAACACTGAATCAACATCAGCAAGTTACAACATTTCAAAATAAATAAAAAAAACATCGGCAAATTAAATGGTTAACCACAACACAATAAATAAGAGGGCGTTTGGAAGAGCTAATTTTTTTGGGCTTAACTTATTATGGCATTAGTACTTGTCTAACTGTTCAAAACAACTTATGAAAATAGCTTATGATATTGTCATAAGATGTTCTCAATTTATTTAGAGTAAAATACCCAATTTGGTCCCCGAAATTGATTGTACTACCATATCAATTTAGTCCTCCCATTATCAATTTTTCAAATTGATCCCTAAAATTTTAAAATGTTATTCAGGTTTGTCCCTTTGTTTGGATATGTTATCAAATACTACATCCATAACATTACTCACTTAGTTTGAAATGCATCTCTAACATTACCAACATAATGTCATTATAGATTAGTCCCTATAAATACCAATAGAAGAACAAATTTGACTAACATTTTGCGATTTCATGGATCATTTTGGAATATAGTTAGTATACAAAACTAGGTTGGTACATTCTTACAAATCTGGAGACCAAATTGGGCATTTACTGATTTATTTATCTTCATAATCTCTCATAACAATTTATAAAATATGTAAACAGAGCATATGCATAGTTTCCCCAATCTCTCAACAATCGTAAAAACAACTTCCACATAAGCACTTATACAATGAGTGTTGCTCTCAGTCTCTCTACAATTGCAAAAACAACATGTACATAAACACTTATCCAATGATTGTTTCATTGAATAAACACTTACTTAAGCTACCAAATTTCATAAGTAACTATATAACTAACCTTAGCTCCAACAAGTAAAAACAATGCAGCAACAACCCGAAACCGAAATTCAGGATTATCTTTCATCCAAAGGTAACCAGCAAGCGACTTTAGGATCCTTATATCAGCAATTTGTCCACCAGCTGGAGGCGATTTAGCCACATTGGAATCAGTTTTTTTATTCCTCTGACTTCCTTCATCAGTTTTAGCTGAAGTTGAAAACAACGCTCTTCCATCTACCTTCAAACTCTGTTCCACACAATTTCCAAATCACAATCAAAATCAAAACCTATGAAGCACCGACAAAGACATGACACTGACACATCGACACCTGTACTAAATTAAGAAAATAACACAATAAATGAAAGTAATCACAGGTGTCAGTGTCGTATCTAATTTATAACCTATGAAGTATATTGACACAAACACAAACACTACACATGGACACCAGTAATTAAATAAGAAAATGTCATAATAATTGAATAGTGTTGAGTTTTGATCTAATAAACAAAAAATCAAAAGATTGAGTTAGGCATTTGAACAAACAGGAAGTGTTACTCTGTTAAGTGGTGATGATGATGGATCGGAGAGAAAGCCTTTGATAGAGAAGAGTAAGCTTGGGGAAGTTCTGGTGTTGAGGTAACTGTAACTGTAACTGGAACTGATTCCGTTAGTGTAACCGTAACGGAAAGCGTTTGAAGTGGGAATTGAGTAACCGGTGGTGATGCCGGAGGCGGTTAAGAGTGACCGGACACGGTTGCCGGGTGTGGACCTGGCGTGCCTCGAAGCTGCGGCGAGCATTGTTTACGGTTGCAATTGTTTCTCTCTATTTTGTATTTTGATTGAGAAAGAGAGTTGTTGAGCGGGTAATAAAATGAATCAGTGTTATTGGCCCCTTTCCCCTTTCCCTGGGTCAAGTTCATTCATCATGGAGTTTTATGTTTTGCTTATGCTTATTTCATTATTTTTTTTTTATTTGCAATCAAAGTAAGTCAATGTTCTATTCATTCCTCAATTCGACAAGACACGACACGTTATTAGTTTTCACACTTCAATGAAATCTCTCATTCTCAAAAGTGTTAAATATATATTTTTTTTTATCTGATTCCGTTTGGATAACTTAAAACTAAGAGAGTGGAACGGAATGAGACGGAATAGAATGGAATTTCATTTCATTGTTTGGACATTTCAAGACGGAATGGAACTAATTTCCCACTCCATGGTTTGGAAAGTGAACGGAACAAAACGTGTTATACTTTTTTTATTCCATTTTTACCCTTTGGTTTAAAAATATCAATGTGTAATCAATATATGTTTATTTTGCCATCAACACCATAATATTCCTTAAAAAAAAAATTAACACCATAATAAACATGGGTAATTGAAAAAAATGTTTAGTACTGATTAGTTAGAATAAAGAAGTCAATACATGTTCATAATAAGCATAAAAGTCAAAAAAAACATATAACACTAATTAGTTAGAATTGAAGATAATTGTGCGGTGCATAACAATGGTTCCTACATAATTTACAATTGTTGCATAATAATTTGCCAATCAATTTCTCTGCGGTAGTAAGTAAGCATGTGGGAAACAAAATGGGAAAGTAGTATGAAGTATGGGAAAGGCAAGAGGAAAGAAGACACAATGAACATAAGAAGGAGAAAAAAACGAAGAAAGGGGGAACAACAATTGATGAAATAGAAAAGGCAGGGGCATAGTTGTCATTGTAATATTTATGTATTCACTTCCATTGGATACACCCCAAATTGAGGGGAATGAAAATTTGGTTTAATGGATGGTATTGGATGGAATGAGTTCCATCACACTCCATTCCATTCCATTCCTTTTTTGCAAAACCAAACAATGGAACATGGTTTTATCCCACTCCATTCCATTCCATTCCACCACTATCCATCAATCCAAACATAGCCTAAATATGTCAATTTTTCGTTTTAGAGGGTATATTGAATTGAGATTTCATGGGATTTTAAAAGGCTTTTTAAAAATAAAATAAAAAGTCTTTTGATATTCAATCAAGACTTTTATAGAATATAAATAAATCTTGTGGTATTCAATCAAAACAATCAAGACTTTTGGTTCAAGGCAACGAAATATGGTGGTATTCAAATGAGACTTTGGCAAACTTATAAAATGTTTGTTGATATTCAAAAGTATACAGATTTCAATAGATTCTTTTATAGAGTGGATTTTGTAAAACTTTTTAGCTAAAATTACACATAACATGCTCATTCAACAATCTCACAAATATCCTTGAGACTTTTAGATACTCCCATAATTTTTGTTTTGTTCTTGTCTCATATCACACTCGCACCTTTTTCTTGTTATTATTCATAAGCCCTCACTGCTATTATTCTACTGTTATTCCATGTTCACCATGCTTGTTCATAAACCCTTTTCTTGTACAGGTAGTGATTGTAAATTTTACAGATTTTTAAGTTTTTCGTTTTTTTAAGTCAATTTTTTTTCTTATAATTTATCATTATTTGTTTTTTTACCGGTTTGTTTTGTTGTTTGCATACCTTACGTTACTTTGCAACCTTTTGTTATTATTATTAGTAATATTAATTTTTTATTTTTTTATTTTTATTTTAAGTAACTTGTTATTATTATAATTATTATTAGTAAATTCCATATTTTAAGTTCATAATTTTTTTCATCCAGTCTTGCCATTTTGAATTTTTCTTAAGAATCCATGTGATTCTCTCAAATCTTAAAATTTCATAAAGTCTAAATCTTTATAAATCTGTCTTATAAATCCATTAAAATCTTGTGTTCAAAATCCTAATTATAAAAAGTCATTTTAAAAAAGTTTTTTAAAATCTCATAAAACCAATAGAATCACACAAAGTCTTTTAAAATCTGCAGAATTTTGTTTGCCAAAAAAATCTTTCAAAATTTCAATTCAATACATCCACCTTTTTTTTTTGATAAGGCAAGAGCAAAATGACATGTAAGGATTAGAGGACGTTCCAACGAAGTTGGTACCCCACTCTAAGTCTACATTTGTCAAGTGCTCATATATATTATTAAAAAAAGGAAAAAGAATACATAAAAACTGGGGGGACATAAAACCTGACCCAGTGAATCGAAGTGAATAAACCCCAACGGAAAATGCAACTAATAACAACAGTACACTCGATTCTACCCTAGTCAAGTCTAACAAACAATGTTTGTGAGCATCAACCGGTCTATAAGTTGGCGAATGAACTGACTATCAACACAGAACAAATCACGTACCATCAACTCCCTGCCCATCAGCAGCAAGCGTTAACGACTCTTTCAAGTCTCAAACAGTCTGTACCCCAACAGTTCATTAAGAAAAACGAATGCAAATGATCAAAGCGGATTTGTGTGAGTCTTCACTCAATACGGCGAATGAATCAACCGCCAACACGGTCAAATTCACGTTCCAACAACCCCCTGTTAACAGCAGACATCAACGCTCTTTCAAGCCAAATCAACATTAAGCAACCTAGAACCATCAATAGCTAGATCGTGGGATGGTCAATCAACGGGAAAAGGCGCAAGCATAGTAAACTAGAGATGAGGCTGAATGTGATCAAACCCATCTTTTGAAACAGGCGAATGAAATGACCACCGACACGGTCGAATTCACGTACCAACAACCCCCTATATAACATTATATCAAGCGTAACCGCTCTTTCGAGCCATAGAAACTCAGATCACATCGATAAACGAGCAGCAAAACCACCCATGACAACGAATCTGATCCAGGTCATTACCCACCACTAAAAGCGTTAGAACAGACCACCGCGGCAGCACCGAATGTGGCTTTTAAAACCGAACCGATGTCGACGGAGGGATCCACCACCACCATAGACGGCAACAATTCCAACCGAAGATGCGGCAGTTTCAACCAAAACAGACCCTAATGGGTTTTTCCAGCAACCACCACCATAGATGGCGACGGTTCCAACCGAAGCAGACCCTAATGGGTTTTTCCAACCCCAATTGGCCAGTGACGAAGACACACCGATGACAACTGAAGCAGAAACGTAACTGGAGAACAAGGTGATACGGATGGCCAGACGGCGATCGTCGCATCACCACCACCACATCTACATCGTAACCACAAGATTTGGATTTTGTAAGGAGCTGAGATGGGGGAGAGAGAAAAGGTAGGGAGGTTGTGGGTGAAAAGGGTACACGCCTATTGTATGATCAGAAAATCAATGGTGCCTCCATGCATCCACTTAGTTTCTTAAAAAAAATTCTTTCGCTTTTAATTCTCAAAAGTTTTTCATCTTCACTATTGGTCTCTCCAAGTAGACTCACATTTAAAATTCATATTTTTGAATAAAAATTTTACTGAAAAAATTAGAATATTAGAATAATCTCTCCCCAAAAAAACTTAGAATTTGTTAACAAAACATGAATTAAATATGAATTTTTATATTTTTGGAGGTTAAAAATTCATATTTAATTTATGTTTTGTATAAAATTCTAATTTTTTTCGGGTGAAGTTTTATAATATTCTACACATTTCTGCACAATTTCATTAAAAAAAATACAAAAGTTGACTTAAAAATATGGATTAAAAGTTGTGATTGAAAATTTTATAAAGACTAAAACAAAAAATTGATATATTTATAGGGACCACAAACTTATTTAACCCTTCTGAAAATGACCCAGTGATTTGCTTAAGATAAATGATGATGATACTTTAGGATTTATGATAATTTTTGGACAACTTTATTTTTTTGGACAACTTTATGTCATACTCATATTATACTCTTTATATTGTTTTTTACCTATAAAAAAATAAGAAAAGAAGGTTGTCATAAAAGTTCTCATCAAATAATTGTACAAATATCATTAAACTTTGCTTAATAACCTCTAAAAAATGGTAATATCAACGACGATTTTGGTAATAATCCCCTTAAAAATGATTGGTAATAATACCAAACAACAATTTGATTTAAGTGGTAAAATATTTTGGTCATTTAAGCAAGTGATTGTGGATTTAATCTATGATTACATATAAAAAAAATTGAATAAAAAAAAGAATTCATCTTGTATGCTCAACAAATTTTCTATGAAGATTAATCATCATTAAACAATACATATTTCATTGATATAACGTGATTATCTAGAAGAAGTTAAAACATTTTACAATTTTTCAAATGATAAAAAAATTAAAACCAACGTACGCATGATACAATTTTTTTTTTCTTTTTTTTTGAAAGATTTTTTTTTCTTTTGAAAATTGTAAAATGTGTTGAACGAACCAATGTACCATGTATGCAACCAATAATACAGGAGAGAGAAACTTAACAGAATCAAAATCAGTATACAATTTATTAGTTCTAGGAAACAAAAAATATTTTTTGATTTACGAAACTAAAAAGAATTAGTAAAAGTTAAATATACAAATAAGAAATGATTTAAACTAGTAATAATTATAGATTAATTACTGTTCCATCCGGTTCTATTTACAAGAAATAATTGATTTTTCAGATACATTGAATAATTTATGTATTTGGTCTAGAATTTAAACCATATACTTCCTCCGTCCTAAATTATAAGCAAAAAAACCCATTTTTTCCCCAAATTATAAGCAAAAAAACCAACTTTTATCACACTTAATTATGTTTTTTCAAAAAATTATCTTTTCCAAAGGAAAATTAAATGCAAAGTGCATTCAATTTACTCTCTTTTATTTTCTCTATAATCAACTACCAATGAAAATTGTTTTTACACCTTCCTATGAAACTTATTTCAAAGATAACACAAAAAACTATGTTACAAACTACTATGTTTTAGTTTTCTTAATAAGTGTGATTTTTTTTGTTGCTTATAATATAGGACGGAGGGAGTACATAATTTATTCAATGTATAAAAATCAATTGTTTCTTGTAAAAACGACTGGAGTGAGTATTAATAAAAAATTTAGAAGCGCTAACCATTCATTGAGTGAAAATTGTCAAAAAAAAACTATCCTTATTTTTTTTTCTTATCAAAATACTATCCTTATATTGTATGGATGCTCATTTGGGTTCTTAAATTTTCTAATTTCTACTATTACAATTTAACCTTTTAATCACTCTTTCCTTCAATTGTTAATTGAAGTACGTGACATGTTGCATGTGGGATGCATTAGCTAGGGTGGCATCTTACGTGTGCTGTCGTTTGACCTGGCTTAAAATCATATATCCACTTTGATACATTATCTAATACTCATACCTATATTTCTACTTCTAAGGGTAGGAGCGATACAATGAGAGGAATTCAACATGGTGAAGTGAGATGATATACACTTCAGGATAGCTTAAAATTTTGATTAGTGTTGGGCATACCAACAAAATGCATTTTCTTTTTTAAGTCCCAGACATAATAACATTCAGAGTAAGCATGTTGAACTTTAAATACTTTTAGGATAAGTGGGGTTTGTATCCTCCTCTATCACATGCATCTCTCCCCAACAACAAAGATGTGAGTGAAAGAATGGAGAAAACGGCGAAAAATAATGAGGTGATTAGGAGAGATAAAATAACTAAGTGAGAGAAAGATAGAAATGAAATCTTGTAGAGGGGTCAGGGAATGTAGAGAAGTTTCGTCAAAGAGAAGGACCGCATCAAAAACCAACACATTGTATCAAGAAAAGTGTCTCGCGAGATCACATGGAATCTAATATCTAACGAGAATCTTCATTGTTGGTATAAGCCTAAGGTTTAAAGAGAGACATAAAAGTTTTGACGGATACATAAGCTAAAGAATAAACATTATAAACTCGAAAGAGAAGTACTATTATCAAACAACTCCACTGTAGTCAAACAAACTTATACACAATAATTTCGATAGCAGTTTAATCTTACCAACCAGAACTTAAACTCAGTTCTATCATCTATGATCTCTCTACGATTACTGCAACAAAGTCTTACAAAAAGGATTCATTCACTTTGTCATCGTTGAGTTCAATATGAAGTAGCTGAAACTTTCCAAACCAAGGTTGTATTATCCATGAGGTTTTCTTTGGTGTATATCGGTATCTCCACAGACAATTACAAAGATTAATTATAATTACTCAAGTTGAATTCAAATTCGAGATCATTGATTAAACTAGAGGATATTTGGACCATTTTATTCAAGCTCTTCAATTCCCCAGCACCAATGGATTTAGAGAATCAGATTGGAAACACTGTCACCAAATACCAAAGGTTGCTAGCGCGGATAATTGAAGCCAAGGCGTTGAAGCATGATTAATGCTAATACAACTTATCATTCCTATTTTTCAGTCTTTGAACAATAAAATACAAATATCTCAGCTCCAGAAACTCTATATTTGCATTGCAGTAATCTAGGACAGGAAAAGGATATAGTGCAAATGAAATTCTGTGTCATAAATATTTAATTTTGTCACGTGTCATAAAATTCTGCTTCTTTAACACTCTTGCAATTGATTTCCAATATAACATCACTAAAGGATAAAGCAAATTGACATCTGTGAACTAAAAAAGTGCTATAAATAGCTGAATCGAACACAAGAAATTCTAACTTAACAACCTTAGAAAACCTACTCCACTATTTTCTCTTTTGATAGAACAAAAACCCTATTATAATGTTAACATGTCAACCAGTGAGTTCTACCATCTATCCTGCTCATGTAACTTAATGTGTACATACTAAACTAACTGTACAGGATCTCAAACAATGAGTCATACTTGACAGACAGCCTTTGAGGTAAGATGGAAACCTTTCTGGTGAAACTCTTCAACCTGCTTGCACCTTAGAGCAATTACCTATAATAATTAATTCACAATGATATACTGGATTCACTTCCATGAGGAAAACACTAAATTCTCTGTTTTCCACGTCTTCTACCACTACCATCGATATCAACTAGCATTGATGATGGAACGGGTGCGGGTGCTGGCAGGCCAATAGATTCTGGAATATCAAGATTATTAACTCCCATGCTTGGTCCTGCCATTGCACGCCTGATTTCCAACTCATGTAATTGTGGAACTTCAAATCTTACTCTCTCAATCTGTTAATCAAAACGGTGAACCAAAATATAATTAACAAAAAATCTAAATACAGAGAATCAGAGATAGTGCTGCTTTGTCAAGATGAGCTTACTATTTCAATATGATAAATGGACGCTTGTGCATCAGCCAGCCTCTTATGCAGGTCTTCAGATTTTTTTGTCTGATAATCAGCATTGTCCATTTCGTTTCCTCTTTCTCCTAATTCTTTATATAAAGCTGCAAGAACCAATAAGTATATTCAGACAATTTTTTATTTTTTTTTACAATAAAGAAATGAAGAAAACACATCCATCCATCCCTGCTCATCGCCACTATCTGACAGCTAATGCGTCAGCCAATTACCGAGTTAGTCCTGTATAAATACTTGCCCAATGGTTTGAATCGAAGTTTTCAAACATGATTCTATGAAAACTCATTAAATCTCCATAGACTCAACTCGTAGAAGATTGTAAGATCGAGCGGGCTTATGAATTGAATCGGGATTTTAACTACCATGGCAACACTGAAATTAATGTTTTCTGCACCACTTAACCTTATCATTCAACTGTTGCATTTTAGGTTTCCAAACAAAAAAAACTTGGCCATTGTCATTTTAGGCATGCATGGGAGAAAATAACCATTATGTAATTGACTAGTTCAAACACCCTCAAACTTGTGTGTTTCTATGCGAATCTATAAAAAAACTGCCCAAGTTTAACAATTTCATAAGCAAGCTGACTCACCTTTGATAACTAGAGTCATAAATCCATACGACTTTATGAGTTAAGTGAGGAGTTTGACAACCATGGATAAAATCAACACACATTCAGCAATACTTGCAGTTCACAAAACATTTCCTCTATGGTTTTTCCTTATTATAAAGAATCTATCTGCTACACTTTCCCCTATTATCTTGAATTTCTCACTCTGGTTAAGCAATGATAACTTCAAATTCTTTTCTTTTTTTTGAGGGAAACTTTAAATTCTTGTCAGGAGAACAATGTTTTTTTTACAAGCACCAGGAGAACAGAGTAAAAATAAATGAATGTGGCCTTTGATCTGCTAAAACACTGACACATATATCAGGAAATGATTCCCTACAGAATCTACAGACCTATATCAGATCACCAATACCAATTAAGTTAATCCATTTCACATGATGAAATCCTGACTTTGAAGGGAACCTACTTCCTTGGTAAGATTAGCAAGGTTAGAAATGAGCACAAGGAGAGAAAGGAACTGGGGGGAAATTTTTGCAAGTAGTTATACGAAATCAGAGATTAATGAGGTATTGAGGATATGAAAAAATAACAACTCACTAAGAATATAATCAACTTATAAAATAGTTTAAAACAGGGGGAGGGGTTACCAAAAAGGATTATCCTACGAGTGGGGAAAACTATGTGTTTTAGGAAGATGTGTATTAAGTATTGTAATTAAGCTTACTTTTTCATTGCAATTCGTGTAGATTTCCTTAATCAAGGGATTAGGGGAATTTATGTTATCACTTATTACCAGAACTAACATTAGGAATCATATATATGTATGTTCATTTGATGAATGAACGAGTGTCATCCTCAAATTTTCCTTATGTTATCACTTTCTCACTTTGCTTTCACAACAAACTGTAAAGCTAGAATGGTTTTTATACCATACGGAATGTGGATCTAAGGTAAAATGCCATAGCCCATAACCATTTATGGATTTACCTTCCATGGCAGAATTCTGAGACAGTGATAGAATGCTGAATTCTGAGGCTTCGTTTGGCCACACCTTTTTTTACCTTCTCTTCTCCTTGAAAGAAAGTGGGCCAAACAGAATTTTTAAAAGGGTCTTTATTAAAAAAAAGGAGCTTATCTTAACACATAAAAACTAGAAATAAGACACTTTCCGAAAAGATGGGAGGAACTTTTCAAACAAATTACGAAACTTTTTATCCGTATCTCAGTCTTCGAATCCTACTGACACACTTCAATGATTTATTTTATCCTTCTGCCTATTCACCTATACGCCTAAGGTACGTTATTTTGTGGCGCCTTCCCTTGCATATTAGGCTTTAGCCTTGTTCACATTCTTTTTATTAGGCTTCAACTTGCCTAATTTTTTTTATTACAACATTATTAGTGTTGCTTGATTGCTCTCGCTTGGCTCCTACTTCCATCCATTAAAATTCTCGCTGCAGGTTCTTGTCAGCCTATAAATCTTTATCACATTCTTTTTCTGTTTTTTATGCTTATAGCTACAACGTTTTCCAATTATATCACTTATTGGGTATTCTATCTTTATCTCAAATTCTATCTCTCCACAGCCAGATCCATTTGTAGGCCCCTCATTTATATATTCAGTGTCAATTAGTGAGACTGGTTGTTTCTTTGATTTCCATTTTTTTCATTAAAAACTAATTGTTGATTTGAAATAATAAAGAACACCGACAAAACTTGGTATTTTTAAATATTTCTTTCATAAAGGGTTTTTGTAGTAAGATTTTAGCTTTTGCCGAACATGTGGTAGCTTAAAACTAAATTTTAAGTTAAAAAAATAACAATAATTATCAAACAACGTTTTAAAAAATAACAATAACTATCAAACAACTTCAGCTTTATATTCAAAGCTCTTTTTTATTTTAAATTTTAGTTTTAAAGTAGCTTATATGACCAGAAAAAGCTGGTCCAAATAGTCTTTGAGCCTAAGTAACGAGGCTGAACTGCATGGCTGGGATCAATTGTTCCAAACAATGATACCCTTAGATTGATGGTTTGAAATGAATATGGCAGGTCCGACCAATTGATAAAACACTACAAATAAAAGAGTGATAAATGCATTCCAGCAAATGAGTCTTTACAAAGAGAAGACTCGGCATATCTACAGGATCCTTGAGAAAATATTTTCTTCTCACAGATCAACACATAAAAATTTGCCTCGACACTTTCTCTCTCCACTATTACCCATGACAAAATTTCACATATCAACAACAGAATGGATTACTTTGTGAACAAGATTGAATCAGGGTTGACCTAACCACAGAAAAGAAAGTTCCTTCACATCTGTAAACCTCTTGCAGATCGTTTGGACAAATAAAACCGATAAAGAATCAGATAATCGAAAGATTTAAAATAATGTCTGTATTTAGAATACCATGCATGGTAATACTCAAACAATTAAAAGATTTCTGTAGAATTAGACAATCAGCACTCTTAAACAACATTTATCAACAAACCAGAACAGAGAAAACTGCAAGAAATGAAAGATACTGTGGGAGCTATCTAAATACAGACAAAAAATAAAATAGTGTGATCTATTTCCCAAACTATACTTGGGCACATTTAAAAGTAATAAAAATTATGCTACGAAAAAAAAAAACTATTAAGAGAAGTACCTGTCAAAACAGTCAGCACCCAGACTTGAGAAGGAACATCACAAAGCTTCTTTGCCAAGGTCAAAGACGATCTCAAAATCTCCCTGGCTTGTACGGTGTCACGCAATACAATGGCCAAACTGCCAAGGGTTGTTAAATATTGGGAAATAAGTTGAAGGTTCCCCAAATAAGTATGTGTCAGCTGCAATCCCTTCGCCAAGCGAATTCTACAAAAAAATTGCAATTTAGAGGAAAGAGGAAGAAATAGAAACATCAAACTAAGGCACAAAAACTATTCTTATTGTTTTTGCCCATGTTATGTTTAATTAATTGAACCATTAAAATAAAAGAATCAAGGGTCAATAGTTAGACTGGGGATCTTATATATATATGAAGTTTATCAATCAATAAATGTAGGTAAAATATATTTATCAATAATAAACATAAGAATTAAGAACATTGTTTTTGTTAAAAAATAAATAAATAATAAGAACATTGTGATTACATTCACCGTATAGCACGTTAGGGGCAAACAAATTGGTGCACTTGTTATTTGGTGAAATGGAAAGGAGAAATAAATTCAGCCGGTTTAAATGATTTGACTGGTTCCGAGCCAGATTTAGTATTTGATATGAGTATTCACTGGACCGGATATAATGCCAGTTCAATAGTTTTCTGGTGGAACTAGACAGTCTGGTCTGATTTCTAAACTGTTTTGTAGCTCTCTTCAAGCTCATGAATTTAGTGATTCCAGTCTTCTTAACTCAGACACGTACAAATTCAAATAATCATGAGATACTGAGGACTGTGGTAAATATTTTATAAAAAAAACAGATGTTCTCTGATCTTTAATTGCATTTGCAGACATAAACTAATCATTAATTTTTGCTTATTAATTCCAGGAAAAAAACATGCTTATATTTTTAAAAATTAAAATAACTACATCTGTCAGAGAAAGCTTTAGATGATAAGCTATTTTTAACACAAAATAATCTAATCCAGAATAAGTTATTTTGAACAAATTGAAGAATGGTAGTTGTGGTGCAGACAAAGCAGAAACATGTGAATGTTATAGTTTGTATTTGCAGAAAAATTCAACCAAAGTCTTGGAGAAATCTTCTGCATGGATTTAAAGCATTTAGATCAAATAGTTATAGAAAGTAGAAACATTTGCCATAAACAAGACTATAAATTGGAGACTCGGATCCAGACAGAAAAACCTGATCGAATTTGAACAAAAATTACACGAAAAACTACCTTGCTTCTTGTAGATCTTGTTGCTTCATTAATAAAAGCCCGTAAGCAAAGAGAACACCAGTTTTCTCTCTAACCCCTACAAAAGAATCCATTACTTCATAAACTGGCCCAATCAAATCAAGTGCCTGCAGGCAAAGTGGCAAACTATGTTTTGGTTAAAAAAATAAAAAATAATGCCCATGGGATCCACCTGCGTTAGAAAAAGTAAGTAGCGCCAATTAAATTAGAGGTACAACTAAACCTGTGAATTAGATTCAGCATCACCAATGCAGATATAAGAAACAGCTGCATAAACTTGGCACATAGCTTGCATTGATTTGCTGTCCGTGAGCTACACAAAAATATTAAGTTATTTTTTGATGACCATCAAGTTATCCCCATCAACAGTTCATATCATTATCTAAACAAAAAATCTTAGTGTGATCTTAAGTAAGCTAGAGGCTAAAGCAGCATATGAATGTATCACAATTGAAAAAAACTGAAAAGACTACATCTTGATCACTACAAAATATCACATATATGTTATAGATATATCCTATATATACCTTTACTGCTTCAATATAATGAAAGACGGCTTCGTTATAACAGCCAACTGAGTGAGCATATTGGCCTCTAAGCATCTCAATGATGCATTCACATGGCTGTAATATAGTCGGAAACCGCATGAACCAATTTTTCATCTGTACCAAAGCCTGAATTTTGCGCAGAATACAATTAATAAATTTCAGATCTGAAATATAACAGGATGCAAATTCACAATCGATTTTTCAAATCCACTATGCTAAACAATTTTATATCTATAACAAAGCCTGAAAATTTGCACAGAATGCCATTAATTATTTCAAATTTGAAGTATAACAGGATGCAAATTCACTGCCAACTTTTCAAATCCACTAAAATAGTACAACAAAAATATCACCAGAAGCAAGCCACCTAATAAGGTTGATATTAAATGAGATTTGAAGTTTAACAGAATAAAATGCAAGCCAAGCTATCACATCTTCTCAATCCCACCCTCATTCTTAAATGACGGTCATGAGAGAATGGCGTAGCAATTTTGAGCCAAAATGCCACTTTGAGGCCATGTTGGGGTGGCTTTTACATGTAAGTCACTATTTCTATGACGGCAAAAAAAGCACCAAATCAACATAAATAAGAAAATAAAGATGGGCAAAACAAATCCATACTGTTTTAAATGCTAAAAACCTATTTTACACTCAACTCACTGAATGTTTTGGCCATCTATCACTTGCACTTCTCTGTTGCCTCTCACCCACACATCTCTATCATCTCTCAATTGCCCATCTTGAATGAACAGCACATCTCCGGTACGTAACCCATCGCCAATGACTTCAGTTTTCTCAAGTATATCATTGTTAAAAGCAAACCATGTTTTATTTTCCTCCTTTTGTATTATGTATTTTTCCATATTTTCTAAGTTCCTCCATTCCTTTCTTGTCCTCTTATTCTGCTATGCATATCTCTCTCTTTTACTGTCTATCTCTCTCTATTTCTTTCTCACTGTTTCTCTGTTTGTAAATTGTGAGTTTCTCAGTCTATGTTCTGCAAAAAGAATATTATCCTTGTCCTACTTCTTTTATTTGCTGTTGAGTTTCTATTATATGATTTTTTTGTCTTATTTGTTTAAAGGGCTTCTATTTTTTCTACTTGTGTTTTTAAATGTGGGCTTCTATTTTTTCTACTTGTGTTTTTAAATGTGTTCTACAACATTTTTAGTATACTTTGTGAGTTTTTTTCCTGTCATCATGAACCACAATAAGCCGTTAATAGCATTGCTCGTCCTTAGGGCTCACACAATATACAACAGGAACCCAAATATATAAACACAACAGGGACAATACCAACCTGCTGCGCTTCAGAGTATTCTGCTCGTGTGAGCTCTATGGCCACTTTGTTTTCGAGAAACTGAATTAGTAGCATTAAGTATACTCCAGCCATATAGATAGAAGAGTGTTGCAAGTCCACTTCTGCTAAATAAGAAAGTTCTACAAGGTTTCATATGAATCGTTGTTTGCATGAAAGCATAAAAATCTTGTAGGTAAAATAAGAATAATGAATATCACCTCTGACACCATCAGTAATTCCAAGCTTCAATAACTCATCTGCAAGAAAGAAAAATTATTTCCATAAGGAAAATGAGTCAAAAGCGGCAAGAATTAGTCGGTCTCCACAGCAATGAATAATAAGGAAATCCATTTGCGCAAATAACAGAAACAAATCAACTCATTGATGACGCTTTCAGAAAGAATAATCCAAAGGAGTTATGCTTCTGATCAAATGATGTTTCAAAAATGCTTTTAACATTAAATCCTAGAAACCAACAGAAAAGACATTCCACGGCTGTGGTTGGACATAAAGAATATCTGGCAAGTAGTAACGATGATAGGCAGTGAAAGTGCAACTTAAAAGGTATAACTCGGACAACACAAAAAATCATCAACGACTAATTTGGACAGCATATTAATACATATTTGATTCATATATCATAGCCATTTTTTATTTTCAATTCAACATTTGCCCTTGTCTTTGCAGTCTAATGATATATGCCACAAGTAATAAATCAATCCAAAGCCAAAAGAAGTAAAATTTATGCAAACACAAATAGCAAAAACAGTTGCTGAACAACCTTGAATTATACGCATCCCCGACTGTATGCGCTTTCCACACTCCTTAAAAAGTCCTTTTGGGCGCCCAAATACAACAGTTATCAGATCAACTAGTGCATAGATAGCACTTTTAGGAAGCCATTCCCCATCAATAGGAGGTGGTGCTAACTGAAGCTTATCTCCTAGTGTCCTTCTGCCATTCCCAAAATATACTGGTTCAAGAGAGTCCCTCCCAATTGAACTGAACCCATTCATGTTTCTCAGCTGTTCTTGAATCATTGCTTGCTTTTCAGACAACGCTGCCCTTTCCCTGTAGTGAAGATCAGACCTGGAAACACTTTGATCTAAGACACTGAGCTCCTTCACTAGCTCTTGCATTTGTTGTGTTTGTCTCTTTTCAGCCCTCACAGCAGCATCCAGATTGTCAACATGGGGTGCAGCATTCTTGTAATCACATATCCGCGTACGATAGAATATGTGCAGTAATTCATTATAAAAGAGCAAGCCAGGGCATTGTTGTCTCTGAGGATTGCGTGGAAGCAAAGAGGGAAAGCGTTAGATTAAGTTAAAAAAGGACTCATGGAAGAGTTCAGTTGCAAACATGCACATGTCTGTGGGTGTATAGTGTCTTCACACAGAAAAGCAAGAAGCTAAAGAACATTTGCACTCACTTTATCTGGCTGAATTGACTCCCAAATCTCATTGCATTTATTAACAGCTTGCTCAACCAAATTATCATCATCCCATTGCATGAGGTGGGCATGCAATAATGAAGTGGCAAAGAACATCTGGTCCATTATGATAAAACAAGGAATTACAGTCAGTCAGATGGCATTATTATAGCAAACTAAAAGCACAATTGGAGTACCCTTTATTTTAGCAAACTAGAGTGTTGCACACATGCAATGCAACATGTGTGAAAAGAAGTAAAATTGTCATAATAGAAGCTGGTATAAAAGATGAAAATGATGACTTAAGAATAAGGGAAGAAAAAAAGGAGTTTATTCATTTAAAATTTTCAATTTAGTTTTAATTGTATTTAAGTTATAACTTCATTAAAAAAATTATTAAAAAGGTTGTTTTAGGGCTTTTGGTATTTTAAAGACAAAGCTTCCAGAAGGTTCTACCTATTAGTTGTAAGAATTAAGTAAACTAATGAATCGGATGCAAAGAGCAAAGAAGGGAGCAAAGGAGATGTCTTTTCTTGTAACCTTTCACTACTAACCTGCAACTCTGGATAGCGTACTTCAGTAGCACAGGCATATCCAAATTCTAAGGCGGAGATTGAACCCCGGTAGTCTCCTTCAATTGACAAAGCATTTGCAAGCTGTGAGTTGAAGTTGCAAGACCACAACTTTGTTGAAATCCTTCAATAAAATAAACAAAAAACTATGAACATGCAATACAATGCAGTCAAATTGCCAATAATTTATAAACATTTGTGATAAAAAAAGTAAGCTTTCCAGTTGTTCATCAATATTCAATATCATATATTGAGCACCTTTGACATATATATTATCAGACACGAATACTCATATGGAAAAAGTAAAAGGTGATTTTCAAGCTGAAAATGTATATATAGCTGTATAGGTATTCAATTACTATTGAGTTTAGATATTTAGTATGAAACAAATGATATGAATGTGTGAAAAGAGGGACAAGCATAAATAATAGGGGATATGGAAAGAAAAAACATCAGACATTTCCTTTATAATTTACACTCTAGTGTAAAAAGGGCAAAAGGGCAACCCGGTGCACTAAAGCTCCCACATAGGCAGGGTTCGGGAAGGGGTCCCACCATTTGGTGTATTGTACGCGGCCTTACCCTATTTTTTACACAAGAAGCTGTTCCCAGGACCTGAACCCGTGAGCTTTCAGTCACATGACAACAACTTTACTCTGGTGTAAAAGTTATAATTTGTGAATTTCCATTTATACTAACCAGCATTTTCCATAACTATTTGGTATTTACCATATACATGCTACAGCTACTGTCTTAACACACAAACACTCTCAAGTTAAATTAAAAACATATAAATATACGCACCAAGCTTGTCATAATTTATAGAAGGAGCATACAACTATTATTAACTATCTATAGCTCTACTGTGATAGCAGACCTCAGTTAAAAGTATGGCAGTAACAGTTAGTTAACTAGAGAGAGAGAGAAGAGAGAGTGAATGTTAGGAAGGAACTGTTTTATTTGAAATAGCCAATGTTGGTATTTTTCTCCTTCACCAGAGTTTGAACTCAGTTCCTCCAATTCTTTAAACCCTTAGCTCAAACCAGTTGGGCTACCCATATCTCACAGAGTAACTAATTATAACAAGTTCTTTTAGACTTGGAGGAGGATCTTCTGTATCCCTAGTTCGGTACTGTTTTTTAACATCTGTTTCAGATATTGCTTCTGATCATTGACGCTACAGTTTTAACCCCAATTCTTATTTGTTGTAATAACTAGACTGTTTGATTTAGATTCCAATGGAACCAAACAGAAATAAATAAATAAACTTCCCAATGCACTTTTTATAAAAGCAACAGTATGTTAGCTTTGTTCAAAAGCCCGTTTGACGGACCCCTTTCCAAAAGCTAAACCAGACATGCTAATATGTTCTAACATTGTCCAAAATAGCAAGCAAATCATAATTATATATATTCATTCAAATAAGGGTAAGAAGCCCTTTTGTACACAACCTACAAAGCTATTGTCCGCAAATGAGGATTGATCAATCCAATAACTAAGAAAGCAAGATATAACAAAAACCAAAAAACAAAACTCATTGGTAATCAAGATTTTAGCTTGTGCTTGCAACCGCAATACTTGTTATTAATTGTGATTGTAGAGACATAAAAAATTTGATGCAACAACCCAAATTGTGGTTGCCAAGTTTTTCATAAAACCCTCTTATTGTTGAAAAGGGATGGTATTCCATTCAAGGTTTTAATAAAAATGTTTGCGACCCTTGTCACGACATCATGATTTTTGGTCTCTGCGACCGCAATTTGACTGCCACTAAAACTGTATCAACCACATTTGATTGCAATTCTGCGCAATATCTAAGATCACATCAAGATGGAGGGAGACCTATCAGGGTTTTAGAAAATGACCAAAACCGCTATCTGGGCCGCGGCATAACATTTTTTTGCTAGGTAACTAATTATAAAAAAGGCATCTTTGAGCAAGGTTTTAAATCAAGATGTCATCACATTTCTTCGTATTATTTACAACCGCAAAAATATCAAAAACCTTCATATCGCAGTCAAAATTGCAGTTACGAATCGTTTCTTAAAAACCCTACTGTTGAACAAAGCACAAATTCCATTCCTTAGTCTTAAAAAATGGTTCACAGCTGCAATTTCACCACAACTGAAACTGTATTAACCACTATTGGACAATGACTTTCCACTTCACAATATCTAGAATTGCATACAACAACAATATGTATTTTTCAAACAGCAAATGTTAATATTTGGTCCCTGACAACTTTCTCGCGGTCCAATTTACTCCCTGATACTTAATAATACCAAACTAGCCCTTGACATTTTCAAATTGGGGACAAATTAGTCCCTCTGTTATAATGATCCGGGGACTAATTTGCCTTCAGTGTAAAAATGTTAGCGACTAATGTGGCTATTATTTTTTGTAACAGACTAAATCGATCGCTTTACTAATTGTTAACATTATGCTCGGAGTGTTGATCCAGATCAAACCCTCGACCTCCTTATCACTTCACTCGTTAACTACTCATTCCAACCAACTTTATATCGGCTACACACAACGAAAATATAAAACCTTGATTCCTAAATACTAAAAGATGAAAAGCAGCGAAAACATACTCATTATTTCCATTATTTCCAGCAGAAGCAGCAAGATCAAGACCCTTAAACAAAACCTGTTTCTGAGGTTGAATAGCTCCAACAAGATGATAACACTGACTCAACAAACTATAAGCTCTACACTTCAACTCAAAACAAGACGGTATACCCTTCAACAACAATTGCTACAACAAAAACATCATTAAATTAAACAAACAAATTGGAACAAGGGGGGTTAAGGAAGATGATTGATACTAACACAACGTTCGAGGTGAGATTTAGCGTGATTAGCGTTATGGGAATGATGAAGAAGGATTGTGGCGATACGAAGACGAGTTTTGACTTCAACGATTGGAAAGAAGGAAACTTCGCTTTGACAGATTGCTTCAAGACATTTTACTGCCTTTGCTATTTCTCCTCGGTTTTCGTGATGGTCTGCTAACCCCCATAGTCCCTCTGCTATTGCTTCCATTATTGTTTCTTAGATTCTTTGTTTTTGTTTTTGTTTTCTTTTTTTTGTTTCATTGGTTTTCTTTGTTTTTTATGGTTGTAAATAATGATTTGCGATGAGACGGTTCATATTTTCAAATTGATTGAATATAATAAAATGATTTCAATGGTTGATCGATGATCAATCGGCTTAGATTTGTTACACTATTTTGTTGAAAGGTAATAAATCAAATCGATATTTAATGAGTAAATTACACTGTTCTCCTCTCAAAGATGTTTGAATCACATTATTTTTCCTTCTTATGTTAAAATATACATTCTTCTCCCTTGAAAAATAAAATTTATGCTCATCTCCCCTATAAGATACTTGAATTACAACCCCCTCCATCAATAATTAAATATGCACTACATTTTAATATATTTTAACATAAATAGATATTTTTATGATATATATTAATTTTGAACCATCGTTTAAGAAAAATTAATTCATTTCTTTATAATTTAAATGTCAATGATAATTAAATTTAAATATTTTGCTATTGATTTGATAATTTAGAGTATAAAATTAACTTTTAAATAATCATGTTTTATTGTCTTTAGTAATTTTTCACATATTTTAATTTTATTTTAAGTTGTTTCATATTTTATAATAGGGTTTAAAACTACATGTTTATGAAATTGCGAATAAAAAAGTAGCGAAAAATATGTATTTAATTTTTAATTATATTAAAATAGAACTACAATACTATTTTTTTCGATGTGTGTTGGATTATTATTATTTTTCTAACTTATTAAAAATAAAAAATAAATATTGAGGGAGTAAAGTGTAGATTTTAACATAAGGGAGATGGAAATGTAATTCAAGCTTCTCTTGGGGGAAGGGAGTGAAAAATTTTCTAATATGTTTCTAATAACAAGGGAAGAGAGTATATATTTTAACATAGGAGGGGAGAGAAATGTAATTTAAGTATCTTTGAACGGAGGAGAGTGTAATTTACTCATATTTAATTATGTTGGTTTTGGGAAATATATTATTCATGTCCAATCTTTTTTTAATACTTTAATTGCACTTTTGATATCTTGGTTTTTCAATATGAGATTTTGAATCCCTTAATTAATTAAAGTCATTTTGGCCTCTCTTAATTTACTCATGCCTCTACGCACGAGTCAGATTAGTCGTTTACCTTTGGTGAGTCGGAAACCGGTGCGAAAGTCAAAAAAAAAAAAATACCCTTGATTTGATTTCATAACCCCGCATAGATTCTACTAAATTATTTAGTTTAAATGCAGTTTTACCCCATTATTTTGGTTTAATTTAGATTTTATCCCCTCAATTTTAAAACTCGATATTTTACCCCCATGTTTTATATTTTTTCAGGATTTTTGTCCTTTTTACCACATTTGAATTCATTTTCGCTGAAGTGACAGTGCTGGAATATATTATAATATTTTATTATGAAAAAAATGAGTGAAACCATAAAACAATATAATATATTCCACATCAGCGAAAATAAACTCAAATGTGGAGAAGGGGGCAAAAAATTTGAAAAAATTAAAATAAATGAGGTAAAATTATGAGTTTTAAAATAGAGGATGTAAAATCTAAATTAAGCCAAAATAGAGGAGATAAAATTGCATTTAAGCCAAATTATTTTGAAGTGAATTTTTATTTGACAAAAACTGATATATATATATATATATATGTGTGTGTGTGTGTGTGAGGTTTTGTTATATCTAATGGTTATAAACATAATTTTGTCATCTTCTACCATTCTTTTCTAATTCTTCGACACTCATCTTCTTCATCACCATGATTTTTTTTCTATTTCGGGTGGCCCATACAAAAGGTACTCACGTTTTTAAAAATTGCCCAATTTTTGGTAAAACTTCTTCCTCCTCAAAAATTGATCTATATCATCAATTATAACTTTCTTTAGATCACGTTCCAAAGCAAGTGAGTCAAACAATGCATGGTGTGTTAAATCGGATTATTTCTATACCAACAATGTTACAACGGTAGATTTACAAAGAAAATTAAGTATTAACGTGGAAATCAAAGCAATACAAAGATAAATAAGGTAAGTACATAATATGAATATGAGAAAAAAAATTATCGCAAGAATTATTGTATAATGGTTGTATAAATATTATTTTTCAATAATTATTGCATGTTTTGCATCAAAAGCTATAATTATATTGTTATGCTTGGATAATTTCTTAACTTTAGGAGATTTTTCATCACAAAAACATGACGAGCATTTTTTTTTTTGAATTAGCAAAATATTATTAACCAACAAGCCCGTGCGAGGTGCACTAATAAGCTTGGGTGGGAAAAAAATAATACAAGGGGAAAACGGTTGCCACAAAATACAGGCTCAAACAAAAACCCCTTAAAAACCACCCAAAAAAGAACAAACCAACACATCAAATAATGATGCAGAACTATACATGCTACAAAGCCACATGCATACCACAGCCTCACCACCTAGGAAACAAAAACAGTAGGGAAAACCACTCCCATCAAACCGAAATACCCGCCTGAACCCCCAAAAACCACACCAGCTCCGCACCCAACCAAGCAGCCGAAAAAGCATTCCCAACAGCCGAACAGCAACAACCTGCCAAACCACCAGTCACTAGAGAAATGAGCTGATTGTACAACAAGACTGCAAGGCCCAACAACACAAGACTGCAGACCGCACCCCTGCCAATAGAAATGCCAAGAACAGCACCAACCATAGCAAGGTAGCAAATACACAAACCAACCTGCAAACCACCTCACAACCGCCACTACCAAAGCCACTCCCAATGCACAAAAAGGTTATGTGGTATGATGAATAAAATGTCCAACCACCGCATCAATTTGCACCAAACTATACTAGCAACCTCACAATGGAGAAAAAGATGAAGAGAAGATTCATCCAAATTGTTACACAACACGCAAACCTTAGAATCCTCTGGACCGATAACATTTCTAAAAGCAAGATTAACCTTGGTAGGAACACGGTTAAGTGTTCTCCACGTGAATGCCACCACATGCGGAGGTGCCGGACTTCTCCACGCCATATCAAACACACGCTTTTCACCATCCGTCCACGGAACATCACTGAAAGAAAGCCCCGTCAGTCTCTTATAAGATGAGCAAACCGAAAAACTCCCTTCTCTTCTAACTTCCACCTCCAAACGTTGGCTTCATTAGGCAACCTCACACCCTCCAAGTCCTCCACGAGACTTAAAAGAAGCTCCTATTCCCATATGAAGAGATGTCTCCTCCAATTAAGGCGCCACTCCAAACCATGGTCCAACACCACACCCACCTCCCCCACCAAAGCCTCCCTATTTGCCGAAATCAAGAAAAGGCGAGGATATTTCACCCGGAAACACACCTCCCCTCTCCAAACATCATTCCAAAATGAAGAGGTGAGGCCGTTTCCCACTTCCCGCACAACTTCCGAATTAAACCAATTACTCCCTCCGAAACTCCCTAGCTTTACAATATCCTTCCACCATGAGGACGCCAATCTAGGTCGCCCACTAGCATTCTCCTCCAACAACACACTCGTACAACCACCATACCTAGCCCCCAAAACATCTTTCCAAAGGGCAAAGTTCCCATCTAAAAGCCTCCACCTCCATTTCGCCAAGAGACTAATATTCATCACTCGGATGTCCTTTATCCCCAATCCTCCATTACTTTTATGATGACAAACGGACTCCCACTTCACCCAACTAATTTTCCTACCTCCTCCAACACCACCCCAAAGGAATTCGCTTTGAATACACACCAACCTCTTCCAAACTTGCACCAGAAGTTTCAAAAAAGACAAGTAAAAAATGGGAATCACATTAATGACCGAGTTTAAAAGCACAACTCTACCACCAAAGCTAATATACTTATGCCCCCAAGTATTCAATTTCTCGCTTAATTTCTCCACCAATGGCTCCCAAGTAGACATACTCTTCACATTAGCACCTACCGGAAGACCCAAGTACTTGAAAGGAACACACCCTTGCGTGCAATTTAGAAAACTACAAGCCATCTCCATAAACTCACTATCCACATTCACCTCAATCAACGAGCTTTTGAAAAAATTAATCTTCAAACCCGACACCATTTCAAAGCCTCTAAGAAGAGATTTCAAGGCCCAAAGATTATCTACCGTTGGCTTACCAATACAAAGAGTGTCATCAGCATATTGCAAGTGGGAGACCACCAAACTGGTATTATCAAAAGTGAATCCCTCAAACAAATTACAATTCACCGCATTCCTCATCAAGCCACTAAAACCTTCCGCAACCAACAAAAATAAAAAAGGAGCAAGCGGATCACCTTGTTTAAGCCCTTTTTAATACAAATCTCCTCCGTTGGGCTACCATTGACAAGCACGAACATACTTCCTCCAAAGAAACAAGCTTTCATCCAAGCTACCCGCTTATCACACATACCCACTCTCCCCATCACATACTCCAAAAAACCCCAATCCACTGAATCGTACGCTTTCTCAAAATCCACCTTAAAAATAAGCCACTCCTTTTTCCATTTCTTCGCATAATCCACCAACTCATTCACCACCAAGACCCCATCCACCAAGTTCCTCCCTTTTAGAAACGCCGATTCAGAATGAGAGATGATTTCATTCATAACGAACGCAAGCCTCCTTGCCAATACCTTAGCTAGAAGTTTATAAAGACACCCTAGTAAAGATATTGGCCTAGAATCCTTTAACTCCAATGGCGATGACACTTTTGGGATCAAGGTCACAAAGAAGGCCATACTTTTAGGTAACACCTCATTAGCATGTAATTGGTCAAACATAATATATACCTTCCCTTTCAACAAGTACCAAACATCCTTTATGAAAGCAAAATTAAAATCATCCGGCCCCGGACTTTTACTACCATCACTATCCCTCACAACCGCTTCTATTTCCACCAAAGAGAAAGGAGCCACCAAAAGACCGTTATCGCAATCGGTTAGCCGCCTAAAGTCAACCCTTTCCAATTTCGGCCTATCCCACCTATCTTCCGCAAAGTGCTCCGTAAAATAATTCACCACCTTCCTACGCACCTCAAAAGGGGACACCACCCAACCATCATTCTCCCTAAGGGCCTTGATAGAATTCCTACTCTTCCTAGCTTTGATACATTTGTGGAAGAATTTAGAGTTGACATCTCCCTCCTTAAGCCATCTTAATCTAGACCTTTGGGCAATCAAAGCAACCTTAGCCCTAAGAATTCTCCAAAGATCTTCAAACTTCGACTTACGCAATCTGACCTCCAACTCAGCTTCTGGTGATCTTGCTTCTGATGAGGTGCTTTTGACGAACTTGCTTATGATGACGTCATCACTTCAGAAGCACTTATACTTCAGATGCACTTTTATTCAGATGCTTCAAGCTTCCTTTGTGTTGATTCCTTTGCTCTATTTTGTTCTTCCAGAACCTTATAAAGATATCAAATTTTGTCTATGATCTTGTACACTTGAACAAATATTAGCATATCCAATTGACAATTTTTAATACCTTGTTATCATCAAAACTTTAAGGGTAACGTATAAACATTTTTCGTTCCAACAATCTCCCCCACTCTAAGGGTAATGTTTGTTAAACGTATTTTGTTCCAACACCCCTCCTCCCCTTTCTCATCAAGCCCTTTAATTTCCTCAACAAGTAACTTAACCCTTTCCTCTATACCACCATATTCCTTCCTACTCCATTCCTTGAGAATAGGTTTAAGGCCCTTCAATTTTTCTTTAAGCACAAAACTCATCCACCCGGAAACATTTTTAATTCTCCAAGCCTCCTCCACCAATTGTTCCAACACCCCTACTATGACTTTCACCAATAAGATTCTCCTATAACCTTCTTTTAGCCGACAAATCACATTTAAAATAAACATTAATGATAATGCAATTAATTTTCTCCACCCCCCACTCCAACACCACCCCCACATAGCCTTCCCCTTGGAACAAGGAAACCAAAGTAGCACTCGATTTCCTCCAAATAGAAAGAATGTCGCCACTACTACCTTCGGAAGGCCTAAACACCCAATCACAATCCTCACTACCCATAATTAATAACATAAAGAAGGAGAGAAAGCCTCAAGTTTAGTCTCTTGCAAAGCCAAAAAATCAATGTTGTTAAGCCTCGCAAGTTCCCAGATTTTATTCTTCTTAACTCTTCCACCCAACCCTCTAACATTAAAAGAGAAAATAATCAGTAAATCAACATATCCTCCTCCCTACGAACCTTAAACTTTACTTACTTATCTTCAAGTTCAACAAGTTTATCAATAATTCCTCCTTCATTTTTAGAGAAAGTTACCCCCGCTTTCTTTTGAGTATGCAAGACTTTCTTGGCTGCCAGAATCTTAAGTTTCTTGCGTCCGCCATCTTCATTACGCTCTTGAGTCTCCTCCACCAAATCCACATTGTCCATAAACATCAACCCGATACCCGACCCTTGAGAATGAGCACCCCTCCAACCTCCTCTACTATTCCCACACGCCACTTCTTCCTCCTCACTCCACACCTCTTCTCTCCCTAAAGGTTGCGACGTTATCCTCCTATGAGTTGAGCACACTTGATATTTAAACTTATCATCCTTCCACAATTTAGGACTCCCCTCAAAGCGATCTTGCAAAACCGGCCCCATATGTTTTTTAGCTAAATAAATAACTTTTTTCTTCTTTCTATTTTTCTGCCTCATCTTTAAAATCTTATATTCATCCCCTACAAATTCCTTAATTGAATCACTAAACTCCAACCTTTCTGATTCGTCTGAAAGAAAACGAATATGATGATTGGAAGGCAACAAATTTTGGTGTTGCACCCCTCTTGGTAAACTAACAGACGCCAAAGCAATCTCCTCAAAAAGTTGATTTGAACCTCCAAGCCCATTAGATAGTTGAGGCCCATTAATCTCAAGTGGATGGCCCCCACAAGCATCAGACACCCCCACTCCAGCCAGTGCGTGAGAAGGAGGAAGGAGCACAGAATGTTGTGCTGGCGCGTGGGGAGCAACAACCTCCAAAGCTCTCATGCTTCCTAAGGACAACTCCACCCCGTCCCCTTCAAAACTGATGCATCTATCGATTTCTTCTCTCCTTCTATCAGGCTCCTTACCTCTAGCTGCCAGCTGTCCCATGAGGATAGGATCATTCAAAATCTCATTCTCTTTACAGCAAAAAAATTGAGTACCCAGACCAGTCCCCTCCTGCAACACCCTATATCCTATTATCCTAGTAAAGCCTGCCCTTTAGGTTGACTTATAGACCCTCCAGCTTGTACGGAAGTCAGGCCCCTAGGGCTACCATCTTCATCAGATAAACATCCATCTATCCCTCTACCCAGCTCACGTGAACAGACGGAGGAAACCTCCTCACGAACCACCCTTTCCTCCGGTGACCACCGCCGGCCGCCGCCCTCCTCCACCACCCATAGACCAAAAACCGCCCCCATGACCTTCAAGTTAATCACATCATCTATCAACCCTCTCTTCGTCGTGACCACTTGAATCCTCGCCACATCCAGCCGATGCCTACTGATTGTGCCTTCGTCAAAATCAATGAACCTTCCAAATAATGAGCCAATCTGCTTAAACAGAGGTTCATCCCATACATGGAGTGGGATCCCATGTATATTCAGCCACACCAATCTGCTCCCTGCTACCAGTTTAGGACTCCACTTAGACACACACTTAAACAAAGAGTTCCACCATTCTTTAGGACTATTAATGATCACCTCAAAATCCCCTGAACCTTCCAAGTAAAGAAGCATCAGGTTTGCACCTATTCCCGTAACCTTAACTCTTTTGAGACCTTCCATCACAAAAGCTTGCTGCACCTCCACTGTCGCCATCGGATAGTGGAGCTCCCCTACAGAACACCACCCCAAATATTGAAGCATCTCCTCTGCTGGTGAAATTTCCAGACAAGGTATATCATCTTTCAACGTCGGAAAATCCTCTTTCTCTAACACAAACATATTTTTAAAAGATTTTCCAGGGATGATATGAGCACCACCTTTAGCCTCCACTTGCTTAACCTTCCTAACATCCACTACCTTCTACACCTCCCTCCCAAAACGTGCAATGTTAACCTTCAAACGGGTATCCCAAAGCCAAACCACCTCTAAGCGCCGCTCCAGATCCACCACATCCTTGACCTCCTTGAACTTGACAAAACCAAATTTCCTTCCCCATTTGTCCAGCTTGTTAGGAATGAATACTTCTCCCACAAAACCAAAACACGCAAAGAGCCTCCAAAGATCAGAATACTTTGCTTCCTTCGGAAAATTAGTGAAGAAGAAGGACGTTGTAGTGCTGTCAAGGTATTTAAAACTGATATGCCTCCCTGGAACCACCTTGCTCGGCCCTGCCTGATCTGCCGGAGCTTTCCCATTGGCCACCACTCTCACATTTGTCCCTATGGACCCACTCCCCCCCAGAGCTTCTCTCTAGTTTCTCACTCATAACTTCCTTTTTCCATGACGAGCATGTGAAAGCTTTAACCACCAATTGTTTGACTCTTTGACCTTGGGGGATGGTTTTAGCTATTAATAGCCAATTGCAATGTGCCATCTCATGTCGTGAAACTATCATGAAGGGAATTCTCTCGAAAACTTTGGAAATTTATACCTCTGTTCCTAATTAGAAAATCCTTTTGTGTTTTTTCTGTCATTTTTTATAACACCCTTTTTAAATTTCTACATTAATTATTTCTTTGCCGTTATATCCCTATTTATGTTACTTATTTTTCTGCAATATATAATAAATACTCTATGAAAACATCAATTAATTCTCTTTCATAAAGGATAAACATGTAATACAATAATTGTCAACAAAATTAATTCAACAATCAATTTTCTTAATTCCCGTGTTTTTTTAAAGGACCAATAATTATGGACGAATGTAGTGTGTGTATATATTGAAAAAATATGTGGTTTTTATCACGTTAAATCTTTAATGATGAATAACTACTCCCTCCGTTAGGGATGGCAATTGGACCCAGACCCTATGGGCACCCGCAAAAAATACCCACTATGGGTAGGGTAAAACCCCGCTTTATGGGTCTGGGCTTGGGTATGGGTAATTACCCGCAAATTTGGATGGGTATGGGCACTATACTACCCAGCCCCGCAACCCTCATATATGTATTTATATAATATGATAAATAATTTATTTATTTTTGGTGTACAATTAATTAATTAAACTATTTAAGCCTAAACATAAACCTAAAATAACTTAATAAAGTAACCCTACCCCTCCTGATGTGTTAAATCTCTGCCACTGTCGGTCTTTCTTTGCTTTTTGGCTAAATACTACGATTTGTACTATTTTATGAGTTGATTTGAAATTTTATAGATCATAGTTTTATTTCAATTCTAATATTTTTTATTGTCTTTTCATACTTAAAGTGCGAGTAATGGGTACGGGTATGGGCACTTAGGTGCCCATAGGGTATGGGGAAGGGCACTAAAGTTGTTGCCCACGAGGGTACGGACTTGGGTACGGGCATTTTTTAAAAACGCCGGTATGGGGATGGGTACTATAGTACCCTACCCATTGGGTACCCATTGCCATCCCTACCCTTAGTCCCATATTATAAGCAAAAAAGAAAAATCACACTTATTAAGAAAATTAAAACATAGTAGTTTGTAACATAGTTACTTGTGTTATCTTTGAAATAAATTTTATAGGAAGATGTAAAAACAATTTTCATTGATAGTTGATTATAGAGAAAATAAAAAAGAGAGCATATTGAATGCACTTTGCATTTAATTTTACTTTGGAAAAGATAATTTTTTGAAAAAACATAATTAAATATGATAAAAGTTGGTCTTTTTGCTTATAATTTGAGACAAAGAAAATGAGTTTTTTTTATTTATAATCTGGGACAGAGGGAGTAACTCTTTAATTTACAACAAATGAGTTCGAAATAACTTATACTATATTTAAATAAGTTTTTATAAAAATTGTTTTTAGAAATATAAAGTAAAACTTATTTTTTTTAATTTATACTATATAACATCAATCAATTATTTGAGATTTTTGTAAGAGAATCAATTATTAAAAATTAAAAACCAAACTTTGTAGAGGGTGCTCAGTTATTAAAACAGACGTGTTTTTCAAGCTTCGATTGAAAAATGAAAAGAAAAACCAAAAAAATCTAATATGCGGTGAGCGTGGATCGAACACGCGACCTTCAGATCTTCAGTCTGACGCTCTCCCAACTGAGCTATCCCCGCAATTTGAATAGTTTTGTATGCTAATAAATTAATTACTCTACACAGACTAACCAACACAATTACAGTGAATTCAATCCGTAATAAGAGCTTCTATACTTTCGAAAATTAAAAATAAAAGTTACTCTGAATATTACTTTTTTTTTGTCATAGTCCTTACACTGTATAAAATCCGTCAAATTAATATGTATCGATATAAATTTATGAGATATTACAGAAGGGACATATTTCCTATAACTTATAGACTAACTTGACGGATTTTTCACGGTTAGGAATTATATATTATGTTTATATAGTTTAAGAAAATAGGAGAAAGAGTAACGGTTAAGAGACTAAAATGATAATTTGCTCTTATGAATATAATGTTTAAGGCGGAAATGGCTATTTTCATTTTGAAAAATGGCCGTTGAAGAAGAAAAAATTGTAATAAATGAATTATCTGATAAAATTAAATTAAATCGTACAATTTATTATTAATTTATTTTAAAAACTCGTGTCAAACTTATGGGACGATTAATGTCGGAAACCAATCTCACTTTATACCGTTGGGGTTCAATTGAAGTGAAAACAAAATTTTGTATCCCAACTCAAACATAGTTAGCAATACTTAGCATCAAGATTATATCACTAATTCTGATCTTTAGATTTTACAATGTGCCTTTCTAGCAAACTAAACCTACAACATCATAAATTCTGAACTTTTCTTTCTTCCTTGAGTAATATTGTTTTTTTAAGTAAAAAGAGGTGCAAATGGTAAACCAATTGCAACACCCTTAAAATATATAGATAGAAAGAAAAAAAAACAAAAAAAGAAGGGGGACATAGACCAAAACCCTCTCAGATAAGGAAAAAACAAAACAAGAAAAAACAAAGCATATAAGAAATAAAAAGCAACAAAAAACCAAGAGACAGGAAGGAAAAAACAAAACCCATTGATAGAACTCAAATCAATTCGGAGGTCTTCCCTTAGAATGAGCGTTATGAACTTGAAAAACCTTTATGCACATTCTTCTTCTTTCTCTTAGACACCTCAATAAAAGGTTCTTGATAACAAGAGAGCGGTTCTTCAAATAGTTGAGAGTTGCCTCTCTTTCTTTCTCATCAGTATACACCTGAGGCTCGCTTGCACCAGCATCTCTGTCTTTCAAATATGGCTGTAAAATCTCCAAATCATGAGCGATGTTGGGGTTTAAAACATCTTGGGTAACCATGACATTGGAAGAACTCAAACCACACCAAACACACCCTTAACCTTTGTTTGGTTGAAAAGAAATAGCTGAGAGTGAACTTGAGAAGAGAGAAATACAAGAGAGATGGTCTATTTCTCTTGGTTGGATAGGAGAAAAGTTGGGAAGGGAGACACAAAATTAGTGGGACCCACCACTTTTTTCAATCTCCTCTACCCAACGAAGAAATTGAGAAGAAAGGGTCTTTTTCATTCAATTCCATTAGTGCCCCTTTCTCTTTTTCCATCTTTCATATTTGTACCATTTCTATGATTTTTATATTATACATTCTTCTTTGCTTGTTGAATAAATTTCTTCCCTTTCTTTTATATAATTTTTTTTTAAGTTTTATATAACTTGTTGGTTAGTAAGAATAATTTTATTTTTATGTATTTTCTTGTCAAGTTGGTGAAAGTTGAATAAGTTTCATAAGAAATCAAATTCAAAATAAAAAATATATTGAGCTTTTCATTTAAGGGTATTTTTGTCATTATAAAAAATAAACACACTTTTCTCTCTTCTATTTCTCTTAAACCAAACCATACATCAAATCTACTATATTTCTCTCTTTTCACACTCTCTCTTATCTATTTCTCTCTTTACAACATCTCTTATAAACCAAACGTACCCTTAAAGTATTTTTATTACTCTTGGTGGTGCTTGTAAATATATATAGAAAAATGTTGTGTCATTCTTATGATTAGCACATTTTTCAAGATACTTAATAAGTATGTTAAAGGGACAAACACAAAACAAAGATATACTTAAGATACATTTGATAACTATTTTAATTTTATGAAAGGTTTTTACAACTCTATAAGTTCTAGAAACTACTAAATTATTTTTAGAAGAGCAAGGACTTTAGGCACTATAAAGAGATAAAATTATTTTGAATTTTTTATATGCCAAAGAGGTAAAACATGACCGAAATTTTTAAGTTTGTTTATATTTCAGTTAAGGTATTTTAAGAATTAATTTTTTTGAATTGTTTGTACGAAAGTGCAAAGGGAAATTCAGTTTGTCACTAAACCACTAATTTCATTTATGGGTGTTTTCAAGTGTTGGCATTTGATGTATTTTCTATTACTCATATCGACACTTAAAAAATAAACGTCAACTGAGTTTTTAATCAAAGTAACATGTGTAAATTTTTCGGTAAATTCAATTGAAAATCATCTCTTCTTAAAACATGGTTTGATAGTATATATTAATCATTTCAAAAGAGATAGAAAATTAATTTTGGTTTACATTCAATACAACGTCATTTTATAAATAAATATGAATCATATATTTAATGTGAATGAGAATGTAGAAAAAAATCATGCAATTACAAAATTAAATACACATTCATTTTTATCGAACAATTTCATCATAAAAATAAATAAAGTGAAAATTACAATAAGTTCTATTTGTGCATAAATAGGTTCCTTAAACACTGGTGCATTATTCCTATAGATAAATTTACCATGGTCCAACAATATAATCTTTCTCTTTACTAACATGAGAGGTTAAAAAAGTGATGAAAAGGTTAGTTAAAAAAGAATATTTATGATTAGACAGTTGGTTATGTTACTTACTAAGTGTGTTAATGGGACAAACACAACACACAAATATATACTTAAGATACATTTAATATTATTTTTTTTTAGCAAACATTTAATATTTATTATAATTTTATAAAGGGTTTTTACAACTTCATAAATGCTAAAATCTACTTAATTATTTATAGTAGAGAGTGGACTTTATAGATTATAAAGAGATCAAATCATATTCAGTTTTTTTGCATGCAAAGAGGGAAAAAAAATATGGCTGAAATTATCAAATTTGTTTGTGTTATGATTTTATTTCTTTCCTTATTTCTTGTCGTAGCGGAAGACATTGAAGGTAAGCCATCTGTTTATCCTTCTCAAATTTTCTTCTTTACTTCATAGTTCGTACACACTCTTTTATCATGTTTTTAGTAACATTATTTTATTCTCTTTTATGATTATAGGAAGTTGTGAATGTATAAGAGATGAAGATTGTCGGCAAACATATTGTCTGATTTTTTTTGTTCATAAGTGCGAAAATCACAAATGTGAATGTGATGGAATGTTTCATTGATTATATGTGCACTAGACTTAAGAGAGTACACAAATGATCAGTAGAGAAGAACGAGTTCTTGCGCTAGCAAAAGTACCGTTCAATATGCTTTAGATTTAAACATTTCAAGAGATGTCGTTTAGTTATTGTGCTAGCATCCAAAAATTGTATTTTTTTTTCCGTCCTAATATCATATTCCTTGCAATTATAGTTTCTTACTCTAAGATGATGGTGAAGAAATGAAATAAGTCAACAAAGAGTATCGTTTATTACTTTCTTCTCTCTCTACACTTTAGAGGTATCACCATGACCTCCAATTCAAACATATGACACATTCTTTCTAACCCCATCACCATATAATAGTTAAGTTGAAAAATAATTTTTATCCTACTTGTAAGTCCATAATTTTATGCAAATTCTTGTCCTATAGAAAATTTTGATTTGTAAATGCTATTGTTATGTTGGAAAAAAAGTTGTAAATTCAATGGAGATTAAGTTTATGTTTGTTTAAAAAACACAAATTTGTAGAAAAAAACATTATGATGAAAATTTGTCTAAAGAGGCACAACTGAACCTCGAGTCCGCTGAGGAGTATTTTAAGATTTATTATATTTTCAAAAAAAAAAAGAC